>Ga0209163_1000193_pt1 | contig 147324 bp, 141 predicted proteins | sample MTBAKSrepl2MetaG_FD_187457 | JGI IMG/M metagenome (GOLD analysis project Ga0209163, IMG submission 187457) | Enrichment culture microbial communities om Arthur Kill intertidal strait, New Jersey, USA, that are MTBE-degrading - MTBE-AKS2 (Arthur... | ecosystem: Environmental > Aquatic > Marine...
ATCCTGTTGGTAAAGTACAATCATTCTTGTAGATCATGGTTCTTATCCTTTCCGTTGTTTGTCAGACTTCTGAAAGGATACCGTGATCTACTCTTTTTTGAATTTACAGAAAATTTGTTACACTAACCGTTGGAAATGAACCCCTCTTATTCCAAATAGAGGTTATACATCTTCGTAGATCGTTTGATACTCCGCTTCCTGCCGGATATTCTCAAAATCTGGATCCTCTTTGGACCATTCTTTCATTTCCGGATTCATTTTTAGTGCTTTTTTCAGGGTGACAATGGCTTTTTCTTTCATGTCAGAGACAGAATAGAAACAAGCCAGGTTATATATGGCAATGTATTCCCACTCGGGCAAGATCTTCAGTTGGGAAACCAGGTTTTCTTGCAGGGCGACTCCCTCCTCTAACTTACCATGTTCAGCCAGATAGCGTGCATAGTGCCACTCATCATGCCAGCAATCCCCCAGAAATTGGTTGTAGAGCGCCCTCCCACGCGTCCATTCGTATAATTCGGTATCGCTCAGTTCTTTTTCGGTGAGCCGGTCAAGCCAGGTCAGAACTGCCCGGCGCACGCGCGCATTTTCATCGAGCACCTCATCCCAGCTGTCATATTTGTGTTCTTCGAGCACGCCATCGTTGATCTCGTTGATATCATCTGGCATCACTTTCACTTCTTTGCCATCTGCAGCAGCTTGCAATCGCTCTAGGAACGTGTTCCACCAGAAAGAACTGTGTACCAGCACGTCTTTGAACGACCAACGTTGAATGGAACCGATCTCTCTTCTTTCTTCTTCACTGAGACTGTCGAGCAATTTGCGCTGGTCAGTGGAAACCAGATCAATGATCTTTCTGATCTTTTCTTTTATGGACATGGCTATCACCTATTCTTTGTTGGGTGTCCTTTCATTGTAACAAATGGAATACTGGAAACCAATATACAATCATCCTGGCTGTGCTGGATAAAGGAGAGAAAGCCAGGGTGAGACCATCCAGCTACTCCATTGGAATGATATCAGCACTCTCCTCGACGGTGGTTCTTCCAGCAGGACTGCGTTTGTTCACCAAACTGATGCCAATAATGATGAGCGTCCCACCCAGCAAGGAAGGCAGTGTGATAGGTTCAGCCAGAACAAGGAAAGCGATGAACATGGTTGCAATCGGTTCGATATACAGATAAGCTCCCACACTGGCAGATGTTAGATTCTGCAGCGCATCATAATAGAAAATATAAGCCAGGAAAGTACAAAAAATACCTAGGTACAAGACGCTTACCCAACCAGAAGGAGCCAGGGCATTGAAAGATTGCCAACCTTTACCGACCAAGAATTGGATGCTGGTGAACAGCCAGCCTGCCAGCATGGAAAAAAAGGTCGTTTCCCAGACCGAGTGATGTTTCAATGTGCGACTGAGCAAGATGGAGTAGATCGCCCAGTTAGGTGCACTCAACAAAACGTAAAAATTCCCGGGGGCACCGAACCCGTTGCGAAAGATATCACCTATGTCGCCATTGCTGACCACCAGCAGAACCCCCAGTGTCGCCAGCACAATACCGAATACTCCCCAGTTGCCCAGTTTTTCCTTGAGCAGCAGCCCACTGAAAATTACCATGAAGAGGGGTGTGGATGCAACGATCCAGGCAGTGGTGGATGCCTGGGAAGTGACCAACCCATTGGATTGCAGCCACTGATGCAGGGTGATCCCCAGAAAACCTAGCAGGAAATATTCAGCCAGTTCTTTCCAACCGGAAATGTGCAGCATCCCTTTGTGAAGAATAATGGGAAAGAGGCATAGAATACCAATCAAAAAACGCAACCACACTACTGCCACCGGTGAGAATTGCCGCACGGCAATCTTGGTGGCGATGAAGGAACCTCCCCAAAATATCACCGAGAGTACCATTTTTAATTTTGATGAAAAGAGCGGATCTTTGGAGTGCATATTAAGATACTTTTAAACAACGGATTTCAAGGCTGCGGCGATGAGGTCTGGCGCGGTGTTCAAAGAGGAAAATGCCCTGCCAGGTACCCAGGCTCAGCTTTCTGCCATCAATGGGGATGGTGAGACTGCTGTTGGTAAGGGTGGAGCGGATGTGGGAAGGAGAATCATCTGCACCTTCCAGGGTGTGGCGGTACCAGCTCTGACTTTCAGGGACAAGTCTTTCGTAAAACTGTTCTACATCCTGGCGGGCGCTGGGGTCATATGCTTCACAAGTGACCAGCGAAGCACTGGTGTGCGGTAGAAAAAGAAAACATATTCCTTCCTGCACCAGCCATTCGTGAATAAGTGCCTGCACCTGCCCGGTGATTTCGATCATCCCCATGCCTTGCGTTTCGACCTGAAAGGCAGTCTTCAACCAATCCATGCGATTCCTTTCTGATTTGATTCCCAATTTTAGCCGTTTTTCCTGTTAATGGATGATTAATACTGAAATTAATGTAATCGAGTCTAAAATATAGCGTATAGAAGACAAATCACCATACCTTCCGAGGAATAGGAGTAATTGCTTGAACGGTGACTTGCTAGAAAAACTCGAATTTCAAGCGTACATAGGAAATTTATTGGGAGATCTCGAGGATATACCAGCAACCATCAAAAAAATAATCCATGCATTAATCTCCATCACTGCTGCTGATCAGGGTTACTTGTTAATACGAGATGGAAACGGTGAGTTTAAGACCATGTTTGCGCTGATGCAGGACAAGGAAGAATTAAAGATACCGCAGAGCATTCAGCCCGAGATCGTTTTCGAATTAATACAACGAGAGCATAAATCCATCCTTTCCCAAAATACCCAGCAGGATGAACGTTTCCGAACGTTGTTGAGCGTATCAGCCTTTCATATCTCTTCTATGCTATGGGTGCCCATTAGCATGCTTGGTGAATTGGTAGGTGTGATCTATCTACAAAACACTTCCCAGAAAAATCATTTCACAAGAGATGATCTGGAACTGACAGAATTTGTGGCACCGGGCATCGGGTTACTGTTCGACCATGCCCGGCTGCAGCAGGTCTTGCTGGATAAAGGACGCCTGGAACGCGAAATGCAGATGGCGCGGGAAGTGCAAGACAGCTTAATCCCGAAAGAAATTCCTTCTCTTAAAGGATGGAAAGCAGATTTTTGTTGGCAGCCAGCTCTTGAGGTCGGTGGTGATTTTTTTGATTTCATCCCAATCGATGAGCACCACCTGGGGTTGGTAATTGCAGATGTCTCCGATAAAGGAATGCCCGCAGCACTTTTCATGGCACTATCGCGCACCATCCTGCGGGCGGTGATCGAGAATCACGGCAGTGCGATGGAAATGATCACTCGCGCCAACCACCTGATCCATCAGGATGCCAAGGAAGGTATGTTTGTAACGCTGTTCTTCGGAATACTGGATACGGAGAGTGGCAAATTAACCTATGTCAATGCCGGGCATAACCCCCCCTTTTTGTATAACCAGAAGGAGCAAAACCTGTCAAAGCTGATGCCGACCGGAATGGCGTTGGGAATGGAGAGCCACTTTGCATATCAGGAAGAGACGGTTCAAATTGATAAGGGTGATTTTCTGTTTCTATATACTGACGGAGCCCTGGATGCGATGGTGCGGCAAAAACCGTTCAACGAGGAAGAACTGCTGGGATTCATCCAGCGCCACCGTAATGGCGATCCAGGTCAGATCGTAAAACTATTGCAGGATTTTCTTTGTGGGGATAATTCCGGTTCTTCTTCCAATGATGATTTGACCATTGTGGTATGGAAGCGCAATAACTAATAATCATGCATGATATCAAATTGTGGATGAGAACTGATCTTCCGGTGTCTCATGGTTTTTCCGACAACGAAACGTCAAGATGAGTAACAATAAATTGAGGGAGACACTGATCCAAAAACCCCAGGTTTTATTGATGAAAAGCGATATCGAGAACTGGGAGAACAACAGCACGATTTGATCGTTCAATGCGGCTACAAACCAGGTGAGCAATCCCAGTATCTGACCCAATGGAAAGAAGAATAATCCTATCAGGAGAGCAGCCCCACCCATGACCATGATAACGGGCTGCAGCGGCAGGATGAACATATTCACCAGCGGAGAGAAAATAGAAAAACCATCGAAATAAATGACCATTACCGGGAAGGTTGCTAACTGCGCTGCCAGCGTGGTGAAAAGATAATCTCGCAAGAATTTATACAATACTTCGGGTGAGGGTAAGCAGCTTTTTTCAAGCAATATCCTCCCGTACTGAGCGAAATAATCAGTGAACATGAGAATGCCAAAAGTAGCACAAAAGGACAATTGAAAACTCACATCCCATAGAATGAAAGGATTGAGCGCTGCCATGACGGCAGCCGTGAGTGCCAACGCGTGGAAGCTAATTACCTTTCTGCCGAGAAGATAAGCCGGGATGGCGATGATGCCCATGATGGCTGCCCGTAAAACAGCGGGTTGAGCACCTACAAAGAGAGTATATATCCCCACCGCCAGAATGGAAAGCAATGCTCCCACCCTATACGGAAAAATGCGATTAAAAAATTTACTGATCAGATTGGCGATCAGGGTGATGTTGAAGCCGGAGATGGCAATGATATGTGCAGTGCCGGTCACGCGGTAAGCATCCACCAGATAATCGGGAATGCGCGATTCGATGCCGAGCAAGATGCCGGATAACAGCTCACTTTCAGGGAAGGGCATGATGGATTGCAATACCGCGTGGCAAGTGCTGCGCAATCCAAACAGTATTCCAATTAATGATTTATCTTGGGGTGCCGCTTCAGCAATAACCTGGGGGTAGAACATCTCGAAGTGGATGCCGTCACGGAGAAGCCAAGAAGTGTGGGGGTTGATGGTGTCATCTACTGACGGGATGAGCTGACCCTGCAATGTGAGGGTGGCGTGATAGGGAAAATCAAATACCTCGGGCAGCCGCACATTCACTTTAGCATGTGCTGAATGCCAGACCCCATCTGCTCCCTGGTAAGCTTGCAGTTCCAGAACGGTTTCTGAAGAACCACTGGAATCCAGGGTCGATTCTATCACCAATCCCTTTATCACCAGATTACTTTGTGAAGTGTCGATATCATAGATGGGTTGCAGGGAAGAATGCACTTTGTGTGAATATGCCTGCGTCCCCGTCCAGAAAAAAAACAGGAGCAGTGCAATAAAAGGAAAAACTTTGAATAATGGGGACCGGTGATCGAAAATTTCAAACAATAATAAAATAAGGGGAAGAATGAGCAAAAACCAGGGGGGTGAAAAAGAGAACTGGGCGGCTGCTATGATTCCAGCCAGGAAACCTGCTGAAAACCAGAGTAGCACCAATTTTGGCATCGCTACACGGCGAATTCCTTCAAGCGGGGGTGATTTCTATAAAAACCCTGATATTTTTCTGGTAACAGCACCGCAATGCGACACATGATCTCTTCAGTGTATTGCTGTAAGATTTCAGCCCGTTTTTCCGCATCCTGAATGGGTGGTAAAGTGAAAGATTGCCCAAAACGCGCGATCATATGCGGCTTCCGAAGATGTTTCAAACGGTCGATTGCGAATTCTGTGCCCTGGATGCCGACCGGCACAATGGGAACCCCCGTCTTCAATGCCAGCATGGCAGTACCCGGTTTCCCTTCAGCCAGTTGATGGGTATGGCTACGGGTACCTTCAGGAGAGATGCCAACTGCTTTGCCCTCAGTAAGCGCCTGTGATGCCTTGCGAATGGCTGTGAAATCTGCCACATCGCGGTCGATCCAAATACCCTCAGCGGTTTCGGAAAACCAGCGGATGAAGGGGTGAGTTTGATATTTGGTAGTGATGAGGGCAGTGATATCCGGTCGGCGCGGATTGGTGAAGATCAAGGGGATATCGATGTAACTGAGGTGGTTGATGGCAATGATCAATCCCCCTTCGAGCGGGATATTCTCCAGACCAAAGAATTGGGTTTTGGTCAATGTGTGCATCAAAGAGCGTATGATGCGTTGTAGGGTGGCTCTCTTCACTCAGTTGTTCTCCTGACTTATTCTAACTCAAATGTATGAACACCGGGATCGTTGTTTTCGTTATGGGATAATAACGATAAATCCTTCTGTAATTTCTTGTTCATTTTCCACAGGATGGAAAACGCTGTGAGCCAAAGCAAGACCATGAGAGCGCTAAAAACATGATCCCATATTGGAGAGAAAAATCCACTCATTCCGATTTCTGCCGACAAACTCCCCAGGCTGGAAAGAACCGCCACTGTGTTCCAGGTTCCATGTAAGGCGACGGCGATCAATAAAGGGATGGCTGCGGATATTTTTCTTTCCAGCTGCATAAAGCGGGCGTATGCGTAACCGACCAACCCACTGCAGGTGATATGCAGCAAACCAGTGGCAGCCCGCAGGAGCGTGCTCGTAACCCAAGATCCCATTCCCAATTGAATGATCATTCCACCACTTTCAACCAGGGCAAAAGCAGCACCAAAATAAAGCCCCAGGATGAACCCTTCTGCTGGAGAGATGGAACGTCTGTGGAGTGTCCAGATAGCGATAGGCTTGAGGATTTCTTCAATCAACGGCAGAACGAGACCAACCAAGAGAAAAACGATCACTAAAAAGATCGGAGTGCGCAATAATGTTCTGGCGTATCTCTCAATTAGATGTATATCGAGCTGGGATAAATTCTGGGGAAGGGAAAAAGAATCCATCCACTGGCGGATCTGCGGTTGTGTGGAAAGATACAGTAAGACACCAGCTATTACCAGCGCGATCACGATCATTTCAAATAACAAGATGAACATCATGCCATAACTGGAGGAGATGCTCAATGCCGCGGAGCGTTTTCTTGCAGAAAGCGGGATTAGTTTTCTTTTTCCAAATTCGATGAACCAGCTGATAGGTATCCAGATCATAAAGGGTGTCAGATAAGGAAGCAGAGGGGTGAAAAATTGTTGGAGGAATGTAAACTGATTGATCAAAAGAAATATTCCCCAGATCAACAACGCAATACTGGCGAATAGAAATGAATGAGAAAGTTCAATTGCCTGCGCATCGGGGGCAGCTGGTTTTCTGAAAGTTTGAATAACAGAATTGATGTGAAAAAAGGACAGTAATGACCATAATGTGGCAAAGGAGAGTAGAAAAGTAGTATCTTGGTCTGTTAAACCAAGGAATGACCTAAAGATACTGCCGCCAGCAAAAAAACCGGCGGCAGCAATGGTTGTGAATAGAAAAGCGAAGAGGCTGAGAATGAACTGGGTGATCTTCAGCCAGTCTTTTTTATTGTTTTCAGACACAATTATTTTTCAATGATAGTGATGCTGTTGATACTATCGTAGAATGGATCGGCTGGGTCCAATGAATAATCACGAGTCTCCAGTGCGTTAAGCACATCCATTCCATCGATAACTTTTCCAAAAACTGTCAGATCTCCCGAAAAATCGGTTACTGCAGTCTTGGTCAGCATGAATACACCGGAGTTGTAACCCGTGCCCAGGCGGTTGAAAGAAACCAACAATCCACCTTCATCCAAAGTCTGTCCTGAAGTGAGTTCATTGTAGAACACAAACCCTGGACCACCGTACAGGGTATTGGATGGATCCCCGCCGAGGGCATATTCATCGGTGGATACAAAGAATTCATTGTTGTCATACCAGCCCTGATCTACCAGATATTTGAAATAAGCAACGGTATAGGGTGCAGTATCCTCATATAGATCGACCACGATATCGCCTTTGTCAGTGGAAATGACAGCCTGCAGGTCTTTAGTGAAATTGATATCGACGGTGGGGCACGCACCAAGTTTTTTATCGGCGATGTTCAAAACATTGACCATGGTAGCCAGGGTGTAAATACTGCGGTCTTGGTAAGGGCTGTATTGGCGATTATTGACGTATAGGGTAGGTGTTCCGGTGATACCGAGTTCATCAACCTGCGAGCGGTTGAAGGTGATCTTGTTAAGCAAATTTTCAGCATTCATGTCAGTGCTGAATTGATCCGCGTCCATGCCTAATGCGGTGGCTTGGTCACCCAACCAGGTGCGGAATTCATCTTCGCTGTAGTAATACCAGGTAGCCTGATTCGCGAATAAGATATCTTTCATTTCTCCGAATTTACCCTGATTATTGGCAGCCTCGGCAGCCTGAGCGGCGATGTCGGAAACACCCCCGGTGGTAACATAGCGGAAGACGATACGCACATCCTGCGGATAAAGCTGCTGCAGGGTCTCTAAGACAGGTTCGAGGTTAGCACAGTGCGAGCAGGTGAAATTGCTATAGACAATGATAGTATATTTTGCATCGGGTGAGCCGTAAGTCAGGTCAGCATCGGTGACGGGAGGAACATTTTCATCTACCGCCGAAAGCAGCACATCATCAATCAGGTCGAAAAGCTGGCAGGGTTCATCTGCCGTGGTAAAAGGTGCCGCCGTAGCTTCGGTGGTGGCAGACCCTATGGCAGTATCGTCGGTCGCCTGTGTTGCATCACTATCAGAACTGTTAGAAGAACAGGCAGTTACAAAAAGCAGTGCAATCATAAGGAAGGCAGTTAAATATTTTTGCATGGTTTTTCCTTTCCGAAATAAGAGTATTTTACTCCAAATAATCCGATAACAAATCACGTAATTCCGATTGTACCACCTCAATGGGCTGATCAGCGGAAATGATACGCCAGCGCTGTGGTTCTTGGGAAGCCATTTCCAGATAACCTTCCCGTACCCGTTTATGCAATGCAAGCTGATAAGCATCCATGCGGTTCCATTCACCCCCACCTTTTTTTCTTCTATTCAATCCCAATTGCGGGTCCAGATCGAGCAAAATAGTGAGATCGGGTTTTAGTCTATCAGTGGCGAAATCAAGCAGGATGCGCAGGGTTTGCAAGTCATTGCCATGCCCGTAGCCCTGGTATGCCAGGGTGGAATCGGCGTAACGGTCGAGAATGACGATGTACCCTTCTTTCAATTTTGGTTTGATAACCTCTTCCACGATCTGAGCGCGCGATGCGCAGAACAGCAAGGTTTCGGTGCGTGGATTCATTTCTGTATTTTTTAGATCCATCAAGATAATACGAATCTGGTCTCCGATATCCGTTCCCCCCGGTTCTCTGGAGAAAAAGACTTTATAGCCTTTCTTCATCAGAAAATCTGCCAGCAGGTGGATCTGTTGGGTCTTGCCGCTTCCGTCTGGTCCTTCAAGGGTGATGAACATGATCTTTACTCCCTGAAAATTCGTACATGCCGGTTGGGTTCCTTGCCATAGGAATGGGAGGTCAAATCCGCTTCCCGTGCCAATTCATGTTGAATACGGCGCACTTTGGCTGACGCTGGTGCCAGGTCGACCCAGTGTTTGCCAGCTTGCACTGCGTCAATGGCATTTTTCACCTCCTGGCTGATACGGTCATAATTGAGCGGTTTCCCGGAGGAACCACTCAGACGGAATATCTCCGCCAGCGCCTGTTCCATTTGATTTTCAGAATTGGCTCGCAACACGTAAATAGGAATGCTTTTTTCTTCCGCCATGACGATGGGTTTTTGACGGCTGCGATAATAAGACTTCAATGTGATGAACACATCTGCTTCCTGCAGATCGCGCACCACGTTAGCAGGCAATCCAAGGCGGCGAATGGCTTCGATCAACCGGTTGCGGGCTACCCCAAAGGGATAGATATTCATGGAAGGTAACAGAGATTGCGATTCTTTTACAACAGCAGGTGTATAGGTTTTGGCAGGATATGCCACCTGATGTTCCTGTTTCCCGTAGGTTCCATTTCCATTTTGCCTGCGCAATCCCTGTGATTGTTGCAAGGCGGTTTCGGTATGTACTTGAGGCTGTTGGATATGGATCTTGCCACTTTTGTCACGGCTACGAACCTCGGGCTCGAGTGGATAACCGCGCACTAATGCATCTACCGCGGCAGCCACGTCTGGATGAATGACCAACTGTTTGCGATCTTGGATCTCGATCAACACGTCAAAAGTCGGAGGGGAACGGCGTTCGAGCACAGTTTTTTGCGTGCCGCGCCGGCGTGCTTCTTCATCAGACAAGGTGACCGCTTCAATGCCGCCCACCAGATCAGATAAGGTAGGATTGAGCAACAGGTTTTCCAACGTTCTTCCGTGGGCGGTGGCGATCAACTGCACCCCGCGTTCTGCGATGGTGCGGGCTGCCAGTGCTTCCAATTCGCGACCAATCTCATCGATCACGATCACTTCGGGGTTATGGTTTTCCACGGCTTCAATCATCACTTCGTGCTGAAAGGAAGGATTGGAAACCTGCATACGACGGGCACGACCAACCGCCGGATGAGGGACATCCCCATCCCCGCCGATTTCATTTGAAGTATCCACGATCACCACGCGGGAATTTTCTGCGCGGATGCGGGCTGCTTCACGTAGCATGGTAGTCTTGCCGATGCCGGGTCTGCCCAGCAGCAAGATGCTTTTTTCTGATTTGATCAGGTCTTCGATGATATCGATGGTGCCATAAACTGCCCTACCCACCCGCAGGGTGAGCCCGATCACGTCGCTTTTTTTATTGCGTATAGCCGAAATACGGTGCAGGGTACGTTCAATGCCGGCGCGATTATCACCATCAAATTCACCAATGCGAGAAACCACATTGGCAATGACCTCATGCGTGATTTCTTTGTCGCTGAGATCCAATTCATGGTCGATATAGCGTGCTACTGGGATGCGCCCAAGATCCATAATGATCTCAAGCAGATCATTGCTCTGGTTTTCGTGATTGAGGACTCGGGTAAATTCGGAGGGAAGAACCGACAGCAATGCTGGTAGATCGTCAGTAATATTATTTTGCTTCATCGTCATTTGCCTATTATCTCATGATTCAAAAAGACTGATTACAGAAAATCATTAAAAACTAAGGATGGGAAAATGGTGTAGAAGGTTTTGCAATTCCTCGTTCTTCCAGAAAATCTGCGTTTTGGAAATTTTTTAACGGGTTTAACACAGTCAAGTTGCGCACCATGAAATGTTCCTCCCCGGAAAGTAGATGAGCATGCTCATCCAGAAACACTGTATCCAAGGGATGGTGAATAGATTCGCTAATCAGGATGGTATTAAATATCCTGCTGATTTCTCTCAGCAATGTGCCCAACAATTCGTACTGATGGGATTGACCGTTCTCCAACATAGGCATGACGACAGCACGATCAGTGAAATAACGGATACGGGCAATACCACTGCACTGTCCACCGGGATTATTTAAAACGAGATGGAACACATCTGAAAAATTCCAGCTTTGCAACGAACTTTCCATGGGAGAGATAAAACGGGAGTAGAAGGAAGAGATCAAGCCCTGGTGTTCATCTTTAGCATAATTCCAACATTCCCCGGCAGAGGCAGGTGGTGGGATATGATCCAACCACCATAATTTTTGCACGCTGTAGGTATGGAAGGCATTGGAACTCAGCAAGGTATATTGATCTGATCCAACCGGGACATTAGCCAGCAGGTGACACTTCCCAACACTTCCCGATGCATGACTGAGGGCATCGAAAAGAATGTGCGGTAAGTTGCGCTGGCAGGAAAACCCATAAGAGAGCGCGGCGGAATTGCTGCCATGCTGCACCTGAGCGTATTCCTGCTCATTGCCGTTCTGGATGCGAAAGGAAAAAGAACAATCCTTGGATGAGGAAGCGCTCTTGATGAAATCAAAAACTGGATTGGTAACCGTTCTTAAAAAAGAACGTTCTGTATCGAAACACAGAACGTTCTGCGCATTCTTCAATGCCAGTGGGATATCCATCAGACCGAATGGCTGGATGTCTATGAGACCACCTCCAGGAAATAGCGGTGGAAGCGTGCATCCTCGGTCAATTCGGGATGGAAAGATGTTGCCAGCAGATGTCCCTGTCGGGCTGCGACGATCTTTCCGTTAGGGAGGGCGACCAGGGTCTCGACATCTTTGCCGACTGATTCGATCAGCGGTGCCCTGATAAAAATGCTATGAAAAATAGGGGTTTCAGCGCTAACGGTTTTCAGAGCAGGAATTTCCAGATCGATCTCAAAACTATCCACCTGCCTGCCAAAAGCGTTGCGCTCAACCTGAATATCCATCAGCCCCAATAAAGGTTGTTCGCGGTGGGCATCTTTGGATAAGAAGATACTGCCAGCACAGGTGCCCCACATGGCATGTTCTTTTCCGAACTGTCTCAATGGTTCTAGCAATCCAAAATCTACCGCCAGTTTGCCGATAGTGGTCGATTCACCGCCTGGAATGATCAGACCATCCAGAGCATCCAACTGCTGTGGGAGGCGCACTTGAACGGAATCAACGCCCAGACGTTGCAGCATAACCTGATGTTCAAGGAAAGAGCCCTGCAGGGCAAGTACCCCGATCTTCACCAAGACCTACCAGCCGCGATCTGCGATCAGTTCTTCCTGTGGAATATCGGATACCTGGCGTCCCACCATAGGTTCACCCAGGTTGCGGCTGACTTCAGCCAGAATCTTGGGATCGTTATAGTGGGTGGTGGCTTTGACGATGGCAGCTGCCCGTTTAGCAGGGTCGCCGGATTTGAAGATACCAGAGCCGACGAAAACACCATCTACGCCAAGCTGCATCATCAAAGCAGCATCAGCGGGAGTGGCAATGCCTCCGGCGGCAAAATTAACGACCGGCAGCCGTCCCAGTTCACGGGTTTGCATCATCAGTTCATATGGCGCACCCAATTCTTTGGCGAAAGCCATCACTTCTTCTTCGGGTAAATTTTGCAGTTTGCGGATCTCACCCAGCACGCGGCGGGCATGGCGCACCGCTTCAACCACATCGCCAGTGCCGGCTTCACCTTTGGTGCGGATCATGGCAGCCCCCTCACCGATACGGCGCAGCGCTTCGCCGAGATTGCGGCAGCCACACACAAAAGGCACTTTGAAAGCATGTTTGTTGATATGGTGCTCCTCATCAGCAGGAGTAAGCACCTCAGATTCATCGATATAATCAATGCCCAGGGCTTCCAGGATCTGCGCTTCAACGAAATGACCAATGCGCGCTTTCGCCATTACTGGGATAGAAACCGTATCCATGATCTTCAAGATCAGTTCAGGGTCACTCATACGCGCTACACCGCCTTGGGCGCGGATATCAGCAGGGACGCGTTCCAGCGCCATCACTGCCACTGCTCCGGCTTCTTCTGCGATCTTGGCGTGTTCGGGTGTTACCACGTCCATGATCACGCCACCTTTCAGCATCTGAGCGAGCCCGACCTTTAGTTTAAAGGTGCCTTTTTCTTCAGCTCCCATTTCGAAAAACCTCCAATAATCAAAACTCTTGCAATCCCATTCTACCACGCAAGCCAGCTACGGAAGGTGCAGAAGTATAGCAGATTCTTCCTGATAATTGTTTCACGTGAAACAATTATCAGTGGGAGTGGTTTCCATGTTTCACGTGAAACAATTTTTCCTCGAATTCGATTTATAATGGGAAATCGTCGAGGTAAATATGGATGTCATTCAATTAGAGCATGTTTCATTTCAATATACAGGCGGCTTTGCGCTCAAGGAAGTAGATTTCCGGGTGCAAAGAGGGGAAGTATTTGCCCTGTTGGGACCCAACGGCGCCGGCAAGACGACCACCATCCGCTTGATCAATGGGTTACTGAGAGCTTCCAGTGGCAGCATGCATGTGCTGGGGTTGGATCCTTATCAAGATGGGGTAGCCATCCGTCGTAAAAGCGGAGTGTTAACCGAGACACCAGCGTTGTATGACCGCCTGACCGCCCTGGAAAACCTGCATTTCTTCGGAAAATTGAATGGAATGCAGCCAGATGATCTGCAATATCGCATTCAGGAACTGCTGGATTTCTTTGATCTATCTGCTCACGCTCGCCAGCGGGTGGGTACCTTCAGCCGCGGTATGCGCCAGCGTTTGGCGATCGCGCGTGCCTTGCTGCACCGTCCGGAACTGCTTTTCCTGGATGAGCCGACCTCGAATCTTGATCCTGAAATCGCCCGCCAGGTACAAGACCTGATCTTGCGTGTCAAGAAGGAGGAGGGTTGTAGTGTGGTGATCTGTACCCATCGGTTATATGAAGCAGAGCAGGTCTGTGACCGGGCTGCTATCTTGCATAAGGGACAGTTGCTGGCGCAGGGAACACTGGGCGAACTGCGCGAAGCAGCCCAGATTGCCAAGAAGGTGCATATCCAGTTGCAAGAGGATATTTCGCAGACACTGTGGCTGCAATTGATAAAATTGCCTGGTATAGAAAATGGTGAACAAAGCGGTGCGCATTCGCTCACGCTGAACATGCTGGATTATGAAGTGGTTCCCGAGATCCTGAAATGGATGGTAGTACATGACCAAGCGGTACTTTCTGTGATTCCGGAACAAGCTTCGCTGGAGGATATCTATTTTGAACTACAGAAACGGGTGGAGGTGAAAAATGAACATTAAGAATGCCATGACCATCGCCCAAAAAGATTGGCTGGAAGTGCGTCAGAACAAATCTGCGATGATCTCGATGATGATCGTGCCGCTTATTTTTATTGTCTTCATCCCACTGCTGATCACGCTGGTACTGCCCATGGTGTCGGGTGGGGTGGAAAGCTTCACCAATGATCCCGATATGCAGGTTTTCTTCAGCACGATGCCTGAAGCTATGTCGCGCTTCTTGCAAGGTATGGATGCCAAGCAAGTCATGATTGTGACCACCCTGGGGTATATGTTCGCGCCTATGTTCCTGATTGTGCCTTTGATGTTTTCTACTACCATCGCTGCTGAATCTTTTGCAGGAGAAAAAGAGCGGAAAACGCTGGAGGCGCTGCTTTACCTGCCTATCAGCGACCAGGAATTGTTCACCGGAAAGGTAATGGCAGCCGGTTTGCCCGCCATCGCGGTCACCTGGATGTGCTTTTTCCTCTATACTATCATTGTGAATGCTATCCCGTATGCCAGCTTTGGACGACTGTGGTTCCCTTTGCCGGTCTGGTGGGTGCTGATCTTCTGGGTATCACCGGCTTTGATTGCTGTGAGCATCTCATTGACGGTCATGATCTCTATCAAGGTGCAGACATTTATGGGTGCTTATCAGACCAGTTCTGCGGTAGTGCTGATCGTGGTGGTGTTTTTCATCGGTCAGATCACCGGTATATTGTTCCTTAGCCCACTGGTAGCGCTGGTGATGGGTGTGGTATTCTGGGTTATCACGGCAGTCATCGGAAGGATTGCTGTCCATTCATTCAGCCGACAAAAATTATTAACGAATTAGATAGGGAGAGGAATTATGAAGATTGACGGTCGTATAAATCAAAAAATAAGCGTGATATTGCTTGTTCTCATGATCGCCGGATTGCTGATGGGATGTGCAAAAGCAGTTGTGCCGGTGGTCAATCAAATGGATCTCTCTGTCACTGCAGATGCGAGCAATACTAAGAAAGTGGTTGTCTTTTACGATGATGATCCGGCGGATCAATGGAATTATGGCAAATTGTATGCCATCATGGTGCGTAACCTGTTGGGGCATTTCCGTACAGAAGTGACCCTGACGGATGTGGGGGAATACCAGGCGGGTTTGTTGGCTGATTATGAAGCTGGTTTCTATATTGGAAATATCTACGATTATCCATTGAGCGATGCTTTCTTGCAGGATGTGATCAATTCTCAGAACCCCTTTTTGTGGATGAATTCCAATATCTGGCAGCTTTTTAAAAATGAGGAATGGGGTGCGCAACAAAAATTGGGATTCCAATTTATCGAGTCCGACATTATCAACCCTGCTATCAATATCCTTTACAAAGGAACAGAACTGCCCCGTCTGGAATCGGATGTGTATTTCAACCTGGTCAGCATCGAGACAGGTTCACGATGTGAAGAACTGGCAACCCTGCAGATCAGCGGTTCCCAAGACCAGCCTTACGCTATTCGTTGCAATAGTTTCTTTTATATTACGCATAATCCCATGGCAAATTTCTATGCTAGCTACTTGGTGTTTGCCGATCTTCTGCACGACCTGCTGGACACCGCTGTGGTTGAATCACACCGGGCACTGGTGCGATTTGAAGACCTCACCCCTGGTAATGTTAATTATGATGTGATCCGGGAACAGATCGATTTTCTTTATAAGAAAGGGATTCCTTTTACTTTTGGTGTGATCCCGGTTTATACCGATCCGGAAGGGGTGTGGGGGGAAGCGGGTAAGACTGTTTATCTATATGAAGATTTCACCCTGCAAGAATTGATCAATTACATGATCGAACACGGTGGAACACCTATTATGCACGGCTATACCCACCAGCATGATTCTATCACGGGAGTGGACTATGAATTCTGGAATGGGAAGACCGATAAACCCTTTGTAGAAGATGATTATGACTGGGCACTGGAACGGATCGATGCGGGCATCGCACAGTACGAAAAAGCATTGGGATATGTCCCTGTGATCTGGGAAACGCCCCATTATTCCGCTTCTCCCAATACCTATTTTGCGCTAGCAGAGAGGTTTGATGTGGTTTATGAACGTATCATGGTTTTTAATGATTCGAATATTCCGGCGGCGGGTAACGGGATTGATTACACCAACATCCCATATGTTGCACAAACTTTTCCTTACCAAATTTTTCAATCCTTCTATGGATTACGCATTCTACCGGAAAATCTGGGGTATCTTGAAGAGGGTGGGAGTGACGAGTTTGGGGTTCCTCCCACGCCGGCGGGAAAAATGCAGTTAGCCAAGATGTACTCCGTGGTGCGAGATGGTACGGTTTCATTCATGTTTCATCACTGGCAGCCTTCCCAAAATTTTTACGATACCATCAACGGGTTGGAAGAGGCGGGCTATACCTTTATCGGTGTCGAACAACTGTTGCAGGAAGCACCTCCACTATATAAATAATAGTACAATTGTTCTATGTTTTGATTGTGTACAGTGGTTTATTCCGACTGCTCCGCTTCCACAAATCCGACCGCATAGCTTTTTTCTTCGTCCATGATGATCTTCAGATGATTGTCTTTGCGATAATCCCTGATCGCCAACAAGCGTAAATTATTCATCAACCCTTCATCAGCATTGATAAAATCTACCAGATGGTTGGGCGCATGCTGGAAGAAGGGCTTGTGAAAAATATTTTCTGGGTCATCCAGCAAGATCGCCAGCGGATAGATCTGTGCTTCCAGCAGATCCTGGAAGAAATGTGTTCCGAGAGAAGGTTCGGGCGCTGCACCGATATCCTTACCGGAAAGCTCGATCAGAGCGGCGGTGTTGAAAATATCGCTATATGCCACCGGTACCCCCAGGTCGGTGTTGGTACTACCCCAGCGACCGGGACCGATCAGGACATATCTTTTTTCTTCCATCTTGGCATTGACCTGCCCGATGGCGCGTGCCAGTTTGTAACGACTGCTATCATCCAGTTTATAGTATTCTTCAGGGGGTACAAATAAGGCATAAGTAATATTGGAAATGGTGCCCTGTGGAACCATGAAATAGGTGGAAAGGAGAATATCTTTTTCTTCCAGATTAGCCGGTATCTGGTCTTCGACTCCATTAGAAAGATGGCTTTGCGGGCGACATTGCAAAATGGTGTACTGGATGGTTGGTTTTCCGGGTTCCGGTTCATCGATATTGAGCGTGAATTCAAGATCCACCGGGGCGCTGTAATTCATCTCCAATTTTTGTAAAATCTTGCGCATGCTGATTGCCAGATTGGTGCGACGCAGCAACTCATCAAAGGTTAGCACAATGCGCTGGCGGTCTTTTTCCATCAGGCGGCTGTGCATGGGGGCGAAATAACCATCTTCGCGCAACTGGGCGATGTATTTCAATGGGATGTAATCACTACCGATCACATCGTGGATGGGCAGGGTCTCAAATGTATTTTTCTTGATGTTAATGAGATCCACATATTTTTGCGAACAGCGCTCCACGGTTTGAAAATCGGGCACGGGGCGCAATAACGGGTGACTGAGAGCGATCAAACGCGGGTAATCATTTCCGACCCGATCCACTGCACGTGTTCCCAACCCCCACACCAGACGCACGAAACCATCTTCACGACGAATTTGAGGAGCCCAGCGGTAGAGATTGCGGCTAAATGCCACTCCGGCTGCGTCAGGCAGATAGTAATCTTCAAATCGTTCTCCTTCCACTTTCATGATGAGGATTGCCATGCGTTCATCGTAATCTTGTAGTCCTTTTTTTCGGCGATATAAAAGGGCATTGGGATTCAATGTAGAAGCCCATACGCGTGTGATCGCCTGGGTCAATGCCACCAAATTCTTTTCATAACTGCCTTGGTTCGGCAGGAAAAAACTGTCGTATTTACCGGCAAAGGAAGTACCAAATGAATCTTCCAGTAAACTGGAAGAACGCACGATCAGGGGTGCTTTGCCCACATTCTGCAAGACCACTTCCAGTTTTTCCAGGATATCGGTGGGAAAATTCCCTTTCAGAAAATCTTCCACAATCTTGGGATAATCTTCGCGCATCTGTTCTTCATTTTTATATTTTTGATCATTCCAGCGCTCGAAGCGGTTCATGGTGATAAAGGAATACTGTTCGTTGGAGCCGATGAAATAATATTCCGGTTTGGCTAACAGTGGTTTGAGATCATCATCCAGCTCATTTTGCAGAATGCGATGTGCCAGTAGCATCCCGGCAGCTTTTCCGCCGATGCGACCGGTGCCGATCTTGTGCTTGCGAATTTCAGAGAGGTCCTGAATGGTGAACCAGCGTTTGGCGATATTGATGTAAGGCAATTGATCGCTGATCATGGTGCGAATGAGTACCACGATGGATTCCTCGAGGTGATGGTAATAGGCTTTCTGCTCTTCAGGTGGTAGCCTGAGAATGGACCAGGCATGTTCAAAAACCAGTTCCTGGGGAGCCAGTTCGGGATTGAAATCGATGGTGTGGCGATCCGTGTTGATGCCACGCTCCACCAAAACGCGGGTGACGATCTCTTGGAACAAGTCATAGGAAAAATGCTGGCTGAACAGGAGATCGGTAAGCTGATCGCGCACACGGGTGGTTCTTTTTTCCCAGACATCTGCTGCTTCTTCTCCGACCGGGTTATTGACCCCTTCACGTGCCTGAGATTGAATAGCTTTTTCGCGTACTTCGGATTCAAAATCGACCTGGGTGATAATATTGCGGCGGAACAACTCCTGGCGCATCTTGTGCCGGATGCGGTCGCTGAGGATAGGGTACTGCCCTATTGCCAGGTTGATGCTCATCAATCGATCAGTGGAATTAGAGAAATCCTGCATGCTGGGTTCACATCCTACATTTGATATGATGAAGAAGCTGGAAAAGGACAGTGGTTGAGGACAATAAATGTGCAGCCAGAAAGCTTCTTGATCTGTCTAGCGATTATAACAAAATGGATGGATTGGGGTTGATTACATAAATCCCGATTATCCGAGGTGCATTGGCATGATTACATGCAGATAAGAATCATCGCTGACCGGGCGAATCAACCCCGGGGTGTTGTCTGCATTGGTTTCGAGCACGGTATTGGGCGTGGCAATGACATCCAGCACATTCAGCAAGAAACTGACATTGAATGCGATCAGCAGTTCAGGACCATCAATATTGGCTTCCACTACTACCTCACCGGAACCTCGTTCCTCCGATTGGGATGAGAATTCCACGATGCCGGGACCCTGTTCTTGCGGTTGGATGTGCATGCGAATGACATTATTGCTTTCGCGGGCGATGATCTCAGCCTGGCGGCAGGCTTTTTGAAATTCGGTAGTTGTGATGGTAGTGCTGGTCTTGTAGCTGCGCGGGATGATGGCATTGTAATCAGGAAATTTACCATCGATCAACTGCGAAACCACTTCAGCATCCTTCAGATGGAAGATGACCTGACCGCGACCCTGCGGAACTACCATACTGATGGATTCATCACCATTGGTGGCAATGCGCGCCAATTCACTCAAAGAACGCGCGGGGATGATCACTTTTACGGGAGCAGCCACCGCAGAGGATAGGGATGCTTTCTTCACCGAGATGCGGAAGGCATCGGTGGCTGCCAGTGTGATCTCGTTGCTGCCGATCTCCATCATGACACCCTGCAGAACAGGGCGCGCTTCATCGGTTGAAGCAGCAAAACTGACCTGCTGTATCATCTCCTTAAAATCGGCGATGTTCAATTCCACACTGCTCTGCAGATCAGGCACCGGCATGGGAGGAAATTCCTGGGCATCGATGCCTTTGATGTCAAAGTTGGAAGTACCGCTGTGGATATTGAGGGTTTGTGTGCGGGTGTTTAAAGTGAGATCGACATTGTTGCCAGGCAGTGTGCCGATCAGATCGGAGAGGATTCGTGCAGGGATAGTGATGGAACCCTCTTCTTGAATTTGGGCACCGATCCACTTTGTGATGCCCAACTCAAGGTTGGTAGCTGACAACCGCAAACGACCCTCATCGGTTGCAAGCAGAATATTGTTCAATACTGGTAGAGTGCTGCGGGGGGAAACTGCCCGTGTGACAATACCTAGCCCATGGGCAAGCTGCTGCTGTGAGACTGTTAGTTTCATGCGATACTCCCTCCCGGAATGATATTGGATGTAAAAAGTATACAACGAGCGCACATAATTTTCCAGTCGAGAAGAAAGAATGCTGGTGAGGGTGAACAGGTTTTATCTGGTAGGCAAGAAATAAAAAAAGCCAGGCATATTTGCACCTGGCTTCAATTGATCCGTAAATATGGGTTAAATCCAGCCACGCAGTTGCATGGCATTCACTACGCGATTGATGGCTACCATGTAGGCTGCATCGCGCATGAAGACCTTTTCACCTGTGCTCATTTCATAAACACTCTTGAAGGCTTCGGTGATCTTATCATCCAATCTTTCAAGGACTTCGCGACGTGTCCAGTAGAAATTCATATCGTTTTGAACACCTTCAAAATACGAGACGGTAACGCCACCGGCATTGCACAGAAAATCAGGAATGACAAACACGTTGTTGCTTTTGAGCACTTCATCCGCTTCAGGGGTAGTCGGACCATTAGCGCCCTCGGCGATGATGCGCACCTTATCGCTGATCTGCAGCACGGTTTCGGCGTTGATCTGTCCTTCGATGGCAGCGGGGATGAGCACATCCACATCTTTCTGCAGCCATACAGAACCATCTTCGATCTTGTAACCGGCAGCTTTGGCTTTTTCTTTGTCAATGGTGCCGTACTGGTCGGTGATAGACTGCAGGAAAACTGCATCAATGCCATCGTCTTTGTTGACCACGTAAGAAGTGCGGTCAAAGCGATCCCAATAGGAGACGCACACCACTTTCCCTTTGAGCAATTCTTTGAAGCCAATGGCAGCATACTGGGCGACATTCCCGAACCCCTGAATAGCAGCTGTGCATTTGGAGGGATCCATTTTTAAGCGCAGCATGGCTTCGCGCAGGTTATATATCACGCCATAACCAGTAGCTTCGGTACGACCTTGAGAGCCACCCCCGCCGACGGGTTTTCCGGTGATCACACCTGGGGTATATTCACCTGCCAACTTGGAATATTCATCCATCATCCACCCCATCATTTGCGGAGTGGTGCCCACGTCAGGAGCAGGCACGTCACGACGCGGACCAATCGAGCGCCACACCTTCTGTATGTAACCGCGGCACAGACGTTCCTTCTCACTCAGTTTCAATGTTGCAGGATCAACGATCACGCCACCCTTGGCACCACCGAGGGGGATATCGGCAACTGCGCATTTCCATGTCATCCATGTTGCCAGGGCGCGTACGGTATCTACAGTTTCTGAAGGGTGAAACCGGATGCCACCCTTGCATGGACCGCGCGCATCATTATGTTGCACACGAAATCCTTCGAACATTTTCATACTGCCGTCGTCCATGCGCACGGGAATGCGGAAATGAAATTCGCGCATTGGCCAACGCAAGAATTCGCGTACTTGTGGATCCAACCGTAACTGTTCTGCCACATGGTCAAACTGCTGTTGAGCCATCTTAAAGGCATTGGTTGTTTCATTCATGGTCGATTCTCTCCATGGTAAATTATTTAAGGCAAGCGCACCGGCTTTTTGTTCAAAATAAACCTTTAAATGCCTTATTTTCGTACCTTTAGTTTAAATGTTCCCCGCTTGCCGTCAAGGTGAAGAACCTCGCCAATCGAGATGATGTCTTACGGTATCTCCAAAATAATGGGACAGCAGGCAGATAATACCGCTACCTAGACAGTGCTTCTTTTAATAACTGGCGGATAAGCTGCGGATCGCCCTTCCCCTGGCAAGCTTGCATGGCTTGCCCGAACAACCAATTGAAAACCGTCTCTTTTCCGGCATGGTAACTGGCGACTTCATCAGGATTTTCGAGCAGTACTTGAACAACCACTTTCTCCAGTTCATCTTCAGAAGAGATCAACTGCAAGCCACTTTCTGTGATGATCTCATGCGCAGACCTGTCGCTTCGCAGCATTTCCTTGAGGATCTCTTTGGCGGAGTTCTTGTTGACTTTGCGCTGCTGGTGCAGTTTGATCAATTCCGCCAGGGCAGTGGGGGAGATCGTCAGTTCCTCAATAGATTGACCGCTTTCGTTCATCCAGCTAAAAATGTCCCCCAGTATCCAATTAGCAATGACACTGGCAGAGATATCCTGTGCGACGGCAGCAGTTTGCTCAAAAAAGAGACCGGTTGCTTTATCTTGAATGAGAGCATCTGCCTTATCTGCCGGAAGCGAAAATTCCAGTTGATAACGGGCGCGTTTTTCCACCGGTAGTTCCGGCATATTTTGTGTAACAGCATCTATCCAGGTCTGATCTACGATCAAAGGCGGCAGATCCGGTTCAGGAAAATAGCGATAATCATGGGCTTCTTCTTTGCTGCGCTGGCTGAAGGTTTTGCCCTGCACCTCATTCCAGCCCAGTGTTTCCTGGCTCACCTTGCCGCCCTGTTCCAGAATGCGCTGCTGGCGCTTCAATTCATATTCGATGGCACGTTCCATGGAATGGATGCTGTTGAGGTTTTTGATCTCTACGCGCGTGCCCAATGGGGCAGTTTCATTTTCGCGCATCGAAACATTGGCTTCAAAACGCATAGCGCCTTTTTCCATATCTCCGGTGGTGATACCCAGATAACGCAGCAGCAGACGCAGTTCCTGGCTGTAAGCGCGCACCTCTTCCACGGTATGCATATCGGGTTCGGTAACGATCTCCAGCAGGGGGATGCCGGCACGGTTCAGATCGACCAGCGAGAAAGATTCACCGTCATCATTGATATGATTCAACTTTCCGGTATCCTCTTCCAGATGAGCACGATGGATACGGATGACCTTTTCTCCTTTAGAAGTGGTGATGGGTATCCAGCCATCAAACGTGATGGGATATTCGTATTGGGATATCTGGTAACCTTTGGGAAGGTCGGGATAAAAATAATTCTTACGGGCAAAAATGCTGCGTTCGGCGACGCTGCAATGCAGTGCCAAACCGGCGCGAATGGCATATTCCACCGCTTGTTTATTGACCACTGGCAGGGTTCCGGGCATGCCCAGGCAGACCGGGCAGACCGCAGTGTTAGGTTGTGCCTGGGTGGGATCCACCACCTGGCAGCCACAAAACATCTTGGTAGTGGTGGATAGTTCTACATGGACTTCAAGACCAATATCGGTAAAATACTGCATGGTTCATCCCGGACGTTGAATTGTCCATGATTTTACCATCGCAGACAAAAACTGTTAGAGCGATTTGACGAATTGGTCGATTCTTTCCAGGGCTTCTTCAATCTGGTCTGAAGCAGTGGCATAAGAACAGCGCACGAACCCGCTGCCGGCTTCTCCAAAAGCGATGCCAGGTACCACAGCGACTTTTTTCTCCATCAGCAGCCTTTCGGCGAAAGTGGATTCATCCAATCCGGTTACGCTGACCTGCGGGAAGACGTAAAAAGCACCATGCGGTTCCACTGTGGGTAACCCGATATAGTTCAAGCCTTCCACGATCATGCGCCGGCGGTTGTCATACTCCTGGCGCATCTGTTCGACATGTTCTTCACAATCAGTGATGGCAGTGATAGCAGCGATTTGTGCCATGGTGGGAGCGGTCATGATGGTGTACTGGTGAATGAGCAGCATGCCCTGTATGAGATCAGCCGGGGCAGCCACGTACCCCAGACGCCAACCTGTCATGGCATAATCCTTGGAGAAACCACCAATCAAAATGGTGCGGTTGCGCATTCCGGGTAGAGCGGGGAAGCAAGTATGTTCCACCCCGTAGATCAAGCGATCGTAGATCTCATCCGAAATGACCAGCAGGTCGTGTTGTTCAGCAAGCTGTGCCAGTTCCAGCAGGCGCTCACGTGATGCCACTGCGCCGGTAGGATTATTGGGAAAATTGATCATGATAGCGCGCGTGCGGGGGGTGATGGCTTTTTTGATGGCAGCAATGTTCAGGTCGAAATTCTCTTCCATACAGGTCGGCACTTCCACCGGCACGCCACCCGCCAGGGAAACCTCAGGCTGGTAAGAAACAAAACAAGGAGTGGGAATGATGACCTCATCTCCATTTTCCAGAATAGCATTGGCGGTCAGATAAAGCGCCTCCGAACCGCCGACGGTGATGATGATCTCGTTGTAGGGATCATATGAGACACTGTACTTTTTTTGCAAGTGTTCGGCGATCACCTCTCGCAGCCTGGTGACTCCAAAATTGGAGGAATAGTGAGTTTCGCCATCCTGCAGAGCTTTTATGCCAGCTTTGAGAATGGGATCAGGGGTAGTGAAATCAGGTTCACCGATGCCGAGAGAGATGATATCTTTCATGGTAGCAGCGATATCAAAGAACCGTCGAATGATAGATGGATGTAATTTCTGTACTTTTTGGCTCAAGTATGACTTTTGCATCGCTGCTCCTTTAATAAATTGTTTTATTTTCCGAGAAAAAATTTCCTGTTAGTATACGTGAGGACGCACAGAAATACCAGCATCATTTTTCACGTGGTGAATGTAATAGAAGTACACAGAACTAGATCTCGATCCAGGAATTGTCGCCGATGTTCATCTGCTCGGCGCGCCCCTTGACACTGGCGTTACGCCCGATCAGGGAATTTTCCAATACCATTTCTTTAATGGAAGCCCCTTCTTCAATGATGGAATTGCGAATGAGGGCATTGCTGATCTCACAACTGGAAGAGATCGAGACATGCGGACCGATGACGCTGTTGGTGATCTGCGCGTCGGGGGCGATATACACAGGCGGGATGATGGTGATGCCGTTGCACGGTGCAATGTCGGCGGTGTTGTCGCGCCCGTGATCGAGCAGGTATTTGTTGGTCTCCAGCAGGGCTTCGGGTTTACCGGCATCCAGCCAGGTTTCGATGGTCTTGGTCTTGAACCTGGCACCATGCTCGATCATGATGTTGATGGCATCTGCCAGGAAAAATTCACCTTTCAAACTGATATCGCGTTCCATCTGTTCTTCGATGGCAGCCATCAGATCTTGCCCTTCGCGGAAATAATAAAAACCTACCACTACCAGATTGTTTCGTACATCCTGTGGTTTTTCGATCAAGCGGGTTATGTAACCCTCTTCATTCACTTCTGCCACTCCAAAGCGGCGCGGATCGGGGGTGGGTTTGACCCAGGCGATGCCATCTTCTTTTTCGTCTGCCAGGAAGGACAGATCGGTTTCAATGAGCGTGTCGGAAAATGCCATCAGCATAGGCCCCTTGAAGTGTTGTTTGGCAAGATAAAGTGCGTCAGACTGCCCGCGCATTTGCTCTTGCACGGCGAAATGCACGATCTTTTGCGGATGTTTTTCATGAATATAGGGTTCGATCTGTTCCCCCTGGTTAGGACCGATGATCAGAACATATTCGGCGTGTTCTCTATCCGGAACGCTGTTGAACTGGTCCAGTACATAATCCAGCACGGTTTTGCCGGCGACGTGGATGAGTGGTTTGGGTTTGCTCCAGGTGTGTGGGCGCATTCTGGTTCCCAAACCAGCCATGGGAACCGCGATCTTGAATTGGCTATTCAAAGAACCCTCCGTTTTGAAGTGGTTGCCTGATTTTACTGCAAAAACACCATTTTTAATGGTCACCTCAATTATACGAGCAGATGGATAAGCTTGCAGTGGCTCTTATCACGAAAAGTAGTGCAAAAGAGTTAAAACAAGAACCAGCTCAGCGCTGGTTCTGTTGAGGTGCCGAAGGTGGGAATCGAACCCACAATCCCGAGGGAACACGATTTTGAGTCGTGCGCGTCTGCCAATTCCGCCACTCCGGCAGTGATAGAGAAAGTATATCCAAATTCCAAATACCGGTCAAGTGGGAGCGGGTTTACCTGTTTCGGGTTAGAATTGAGCCAACCAAATAATTTGAGTTGGTCGAGGAAGTTATTATGAAAATAGGCATCATCGGATTACCCCAATCAGGCAAGACAACCATCTTTAACGCACTGACACGTGCTTCACAACCAACGGATCTTTCCTCGGGGAAGATGGAAATCCATACCGGCGTGGTGGATGTGCCGGATATACGGGTCGACAAGCTGGTTGAATTCTACCAGGCGCGCAAAACCGTGCGCGCCAAGGTGACCTATGTGGATATTGCCGGCTTGGGCAGCGGTGCCAAAGGGGAGATTTCCGGTTCACTGCTCAACCAGCTCTCGCAGATGGATGGTTTCATCCATGTGGTGCGCTGTTTCGAAGATGACAACGTGCCGCATGTGTTGAGCAGCATTGACCCGGCGCGCGATATCGCCAACATGGATGCAGAGCTGCTGCTGAACGATCAGATCAAGATAGAATCCAAACTTGCCCGTCTGCATGAAGACAGCCATAAAGGTGGGCGCGACAAAGGCGAGATCGAGCGGGAGACAAAACTGTTCGAAAAACTGAATGAGTGTCTGCTGCAGGAAAAACCGTTACGCCAGCTTGAATTCAACGATGAGGATGAGCGCCTCATGCAGGGCTATGGTTTTCTGACCCGCAAACCCATGCTGGTGGTGTTGAACCTGGCAGAAGGGCAGGCAGTTCCGCAGGTTTCCAATACTGGCAACGCATATAAAATGATCCCGCTGCAGGGCAAGATCGAAATGGAGATCGCCCAACTGCCGGAGGAAGAAGCCCAGATATTTTTACAGGAATATGGCATTGAGGAACCTGGTTTGAATCGCATGATCCGCGAATCTTACGAACTGATCGGCTTGATCTCTTTTTTTACCGCCGGGGAAAAAGAAGTGCATGCCTGGACGGAGCACAAAGGTGCCACCGCGCCGGAAGCTGCCGGCACCATTCACAGCGATATGCAACAGGGTTTCATCCGTGCAGAGGTCATTGCCTATGCTGATCTGATGGCAGCCGGTAGTATGGCAGAAGCACGCAACCACGGCAAATTGCGCGTGGAGGGTAAAAACTATGTGGTGCAGGATGGGGATATCCTGGAGATCCGCTTTAATATATAAATTGAAATAGTATTTAAATACAAAGAGATGGCACTACATTATCTGCCATCTCTTTTTTATAAATGGATATGCTATTCTTGTTCGAAGGTGACGGTGAGTGACATACCCCATTTCAGATGCGGTAGGTTATGCATGTCGACCATGATGCGCACGCTATACAGCACATCGCCCTGGTCCATCTTGGGATATACCCCGATTGAATCCACAGTTCCTGAGAAGATCACGCCGGGGTAAGCTTCTGCTTCGATGCTGACCGGCTGCCCTTCTTTAATGTTGACCACCTCCAACTCGGTCAGATCGGTGGTTTCTGCGATCCATTGAGCGGGGCTGGCGATGACGATCATGGGCTGCCCGGGGGATGCAAATTCGGATTCGTCAATATAGATTTCCATTACCTGCCCATCAAAAGGTGCTTTCAGAGTCATTTTTGATAGCTGTTCATCTACTGCACTCTGACTGACTTGTAAGCTGTCAATTTGGGCGGTCAGAGATGCCAGCATATCGGTATCGGGACCATCCTGACGTTTATCATATTCCATCTGGGCTACAGCCAGGGCTGCTTCGGCTGTCTGATAGGCATTGACGATACGGTCATGTTCCAGTTGGATTTCTGATTTGGCACGCACTTTTTCGTTATAGGTATTCTGGGCGTCTTTCAGGTCATCTTCATAGCGCTGGCGGGTGCTGTTATCTTCGTCCAGATCGAGATAGTCCTGCAGATCTGCCTGGGCGTCTTTTACATCCTGTTGGGCGTCGATGACATCTTCCTCGGCATCCTGCAGATCGTCCTGGTAGGCATCCTCATCCAGATCATCAAAATCTTCCTGGGCGGTATTGAAAGCTTCTTGGGCATCCATCAGGTTTTTCCAGGTGGTCTGCCTGTCCACCCCGGCATTTTGATTCAGGTCGCCCAGCGCTTGCTGAGTATCGATCAGTTCTACGGCGATGGATTTTTGTTGCGCTTCAAGCTGGGTTTGATCGCCGATTACCAGCAAAACGTCTCCGGCTTTGACGGTATCCCCTTTGGAAACACAGATAGAGGTGACTATGCCACCCGTCTCAAATGCCAGGGTAGCATCTTGCTGTGGGATGAGAATTCCTTCCGATACGACCGTCGAACTGACCACTTCTGCATTGAGTGGTTGTGCACTGGCAGGGATATCGCTTTGGCTCGCACAGGCGGAGAATACAAAGCTGCCTATGATGACCAGTGTTCCGATAAAGACCATTTTTTTCTTCATTTTGATTTCCTTTCCATATTGATCGAATTTCACGTTATTCATAAGCCAGCACCTCCCGAATGGTGAGCCGTGTGGCATTCCGAGCCGGCAGTAGACTGGCGATGATGGACATCAAGATCACCAGGGCAAACCAGATCAGGAACCCGGCAGGGTTGATGGTCAGGATTGCCGCCGATTTGAAAATAGCCTGGTTAACCATGTTTCCTAAGAGAATACTGACCGGGAATGAAAGCAGCGCCCCGATCACATAACTTACCAGTCCGGTGAACAAACCTTCATAAACTACCAGCTGAGAAATAGCTTTATCGTATGCCCCCACTGCTCGTAGAATGCCGATCTCGCTGGTGCGCTCCAACACGTTCAGGCTGAGGGTACCGCTGAGACCGATGCTGCCTACCAACCCCGTCAGGATGGCAAGGATCAACAACACACTGATGACCAGGTTGATCTTTTCCCCACTATCATTGATGATCACCTGCAGGGATGAAACTGTGTTCACATCATAGCCGCGTTCTCGGAAAGTGCCATTGACAGCATCTTCCATATTAAGAATGGATTTGAGCGAATGATCTTTGGTGACAAGCCGGTAACTATTGGTTTTCGACCAGTTTCCGGTCAGTTGGGTGGCAGTAGCATAGTTGATATAGGCACGTTTATCCGATAATCCAGTGTAATTATAGATTCCTACCACCTTGAATACCTCATCTTTTCCGGCGACCTTCAGGATGATAGAATCACCCGGTTTCAGATTGGGGAAATTTTGATAAAAATTTTCGTTGACCACGATAGTGTGATCTTCATCGTTGGTCACCCAGCGTCCGGTCTGCACCAAAGCGCCCAGCAGTTCGGAATCATCCGGCGGTGCTTCAATGCTCACCTGCTCCGATTCATCATCGGTTTCCAGAATGGCGGTCAGGGTTTTCCACCCTTCGGCATAGGTGATGCCATCGATCTGCTCTGAAAGCGGGATGATCTCATCCAGCGGGTAGGAGCGGTTGAACGTAACAAAGATATCTGCGGCACAGTAGTTCGCCAAAGCATGGATGTGCTCATCCAGCATGGCTTTCACATTGAAAACGCCGATGAAAATGCTTCCACCCAATGAGAGGGTGATGAGGGTCAGCGCCAACCTGCCTTTGCGACGGAAAGTATTGCGCATGGCGAGCAGCAGCAGCCCGTTGATCTCTTTTACTCCGTCCAGCAGTTTATCAAGGCGTGAGGTCTCGGTTTTCACCTCGATCAAATTGCTGTGCAATGCCTGCTGGACACTGGTGCTGGCACCGCGTTTGATGGGCATGATACAAGCCAGCACGGGAACCATAAAAGCAATTATGGCTTGAATGATGATCACGTAGGGAACGATCGGAAAACGGGTGGTGGTCATCTCTCCGTTCAATTGAGTGGCGATGCGGTTGGATAAGAAGTAAGCACTGAATGATGAAGCCGGAACAGCCAGCAAAAATGCCACCAACCCAAACAACAGCACCAGAACCGTATACATTCTCACGATATCACGCGATTGGGCACCGATGAATTTCATAACCCCAATCTGGCGGGTGTGTTCCGAGACGATAGCGTTCATGGTATTGATGACCAGGAAGCTGCCCAAGATGACGATTAGAATACCCACAGAATTCAAGATAGTGGTCACAGCATCGATGTAGTTGCTATAGGGATGTTGATCCGAAGTTTGAATGCGCTGGCTGTAAATGACTCGCCCGGTATCTTTGATCTTTTCCTGAACGGCTGTGGCAACTTGCTTCACATGGGATATATCGTTGGAATCTCCTGTCACACTGATATAAAGGGTATTGAATCCGGGAGTGCTGCGAAAATAGGGCAGATCATCACTGTTGATGAAAGCATTACGGCGGTTGATGGTGTTTTCTACCCCGGCGGTATAATCCTTGACGATGCCGCTGATCGTGACGGTTCGAATGGTATCGTCGGATAGTTGGATCTCAAGCTCTCCACCCACCTGGATGTCAAAATCCTTGCGCGCTTCGGATAGGAGCAATAGGGTACCTTCCTTATTCGGGAATTTTCCTTCTACCAGGGTGAGTGCTTTCAAGGACTTTTGAGCAAAATCATCTACCGCGATCAGGTTCAAATTATCCCAACGCTGTTCTCCCACCACACGCGCCCGCACGACGATGGTCTTTCTACCATCTGCGCTTTGCACCTGTGCTATGCGGTTGACCGCATCGATCAGGTCTTGACCAAAAGTGTCGGTTTTGATGGTGATATTGGCAGGGATGGATCCCTCATAGGTTTTCTGCAAACTGGCAGGCAGGATAGTGCTGGTAACCTGGATCATGCCGATGGAGTAGACCCCGATAAAGATCGATGCGATCACCAAAGCCAGGCGAGCTTTGTTTTCCCAGAAATCAATCAGTACTTTTCGCCAGCGTGGCTTGATATGATTATTCTGCATGGCTGGACTTCCTTGATCTGGCTATGGTCTTCCGGTGCGCATGATTGCTATCTCCTACCACTCTTCCGTCCGAAAGGCGCAGGGTGCGATCGGCTTGTTTAGCCAGATCGTCATCGTGGGTAACCATGATGACGGTCTTCCCTTTTTTAACCAGATCGATAAAGATACCCAATACCATGGTGGCATCTTCCGAACCGAGGTTGCCAGTAGGTTCATCTGCGATCAGAATAGGCGGATCGTTTGCCAGCGCGCGGGCAATGGCGGCGCACTGCTGCTGACCTCCCGAAGCCTTTTCGGGTCGCTGGTGAGCCTGATCTTCCAAATTCACCGCTGCCAACAGGCGCAGAGCTTTTTTCTCGATCTTGGATAGATCGGTTTTGCCCAACAACTGCATAGGCAGCATCACGTTTTCCAGCAGGGATAATACCGGAATGAGCTGGTAGAACTGGAAGACGATGCCCAGATTCTCACCGCGCCAGCGGGCACGTTCATTTTCAGTAAAATCCTGGATGGGTTTTCCGGCGACCACGATCTTCCCATCAGTGGGTTTATCGATACCGGTGATCATATTCATCAAGGTAGATTTGCCGCTACCGGAGCGCCCTACTACGCAGGTGAATTCGGAAGAACGAAAATCAATGTTTATATCATCCAATGCAGTAAAGATACCGGAGGTCAGCAGGAAATTCTTGGTAACGTGCTGCAAACTGATATAAGCGGTTTTCTTTTTGGGTGTCATTTCTTTTTCGCTTTCTTTTCGGAAAGGACACCGTCGGAGAGCTGGTAGACCTTCGAGAAAGCTGTTAACAGGTTCATATTGTGGGTCACCATGAAAATGGTTTTGCCTTGTTTTTGTAAAGCAGAAAAGAGCTCCAGAATGGTCTGGCTGGTCTGGCTGTCCAGGTTGCCGGTCGGTTCATCTGCCACGATGATGTCGGGGTCGTTTGCCAAGGCGCGGGCGATTGCCACCCGCTGCTGCTGCCCGCCTGAAATAGCGGTGGGGTTTTTGTAGGCATGCGCGCCGATCTCGACCTGCTCAAGCAGGTGCAGAGCGCGATCAACGCTCTTTTTACCCTGGTAATTACCGCAGAAATCCATCACCAGGGTGATGTTCTCCAACAGGGTAAGCTGATTCAGCAATTCAAAGGATTGGTATACCATGCCGATATGGCGCCCGCGCCAACCATTGCGTTGATCTTCAGAAAGCTGGTGTATCTGCACTCCACCCACGCTGATGGAACCTGAGGAAAGTGTATCTATACCGGTGATCATGTTGACCAGAGTAGATTTTCCGGCACCGGATTTTCCAATCACGCCTACGAACTCCCCGGCAGCCACGTTGAAGGAGACATGCCTTAAAGCCTGCACATTCCCCGCCTGAGAGGGATAGATCTTGCTTATATCATACACTTCGATCAAATGCTTGTTCACAATTCTCCATAATGTGTATATAATATACACAGTGTCCAATATTATATACAATATCTATGTTACAACAAGGATGAGATTGCCAGTATTGTCAAATAATGGACTTGAGTATAGAAATGAGGATCAAACATGGATAAAATGGATCGCCGCAGGCAGCGCTCACGACAGATGATCACGGAGGCATTGCTGGATCTCTTGATGGAAAAGAAGTTCAATACCATTACCATTCAGGAGATCACCGATAGAGCTAATGTTGGGCGTGCCACTTTTTATCTGCACTACCGCAACAAGGAAGAATGCCTGGTGCAAATGTTGACCGGTGGTTTTGATGCGCTGGTGACGGAGATCGACCAGATGGCGGGTAAGAATGGTCGTGATTTTGTTGATACCTTGGAGAAGGTATTTCAATATACCAGCAAGAACCGCAAGCTGTATTTTGCGCTGCTCAGCGATAATCCCAAAGCCAATATCATGGGGGATGTACAGGCTTACATCAGGGAGAAAATGATCAGAGCCATTCCTATTCCGCCAGGCATCCATGCAGTACTACACGAAGCGATCAGCGTGAACCTGACCGGTTCTTTGATCGCGATGGTATTGTGGTTGTTGAAAGAGGATCCGCCACTTACACCGCGGCAGGCAGCGCGCATGTTTGTAACGTCTTCAATGTATGGTATCAGTTCGATGAGGACTTTTAACTTAAATGAGGAATCGACTGCAAAAGGGGCAGTTTGATCAGTTACGCAGCAGAATATCCAGATCGTTGAAATCCACTCGCGAGGTCATATCAATACTGACCGGTGTGACAGAGACCAGATTCTTCTTGATAAGCGTGTAAATGTCGCTGTCTTCAGGCAAATCATTGGCAATGATGATGCGGGAGGTGAAATGTCCTTCATCCTCCCACGTACCTTCCCGGATCACATAGGGGTTGTAATAGCGCCCATGCGACAGGCGTGTGATTTGCCAGGGAGTTTCGAGGGTGGCGTTGAAGGGTACTACCAGATTGAGCAGATCCACATCCGGCGGCATGTTCTTTTCCAGCATACGGCTGGCAAAATAACGGGTAAATTCCGCCACCACTGAAAAATCCAGATCGAAGAAAGTATCCCATTCTTCTTCCAGAATCTGATAAGAAGTAGCCAGGGCGGGGATGCCGAGTGATGCGGCTTCTATAGCAGCCCCTACCGTGCCGGAATAGGAAATATCGCTGCTCAGGTTTTCGCCATAGTTGATGCCGGAAACCACCAGATCCGGTTTGCGTCCCAACACCTCTAGCACTCCGTGCAGAACGGTTTGAGAAGGGGTGCCACCCACGGCGTAAACTTCCCATTCCTGACCGTGCACCATTTTCTTGCGGATTTCGATCTTGCCGTCTTCATGTCTGCCAAAGCCGCGCCCCATGGCAGAACAGTGTTCGCGCGGTGCGACCACCGTGACATATCCGATGGAAGTGAGCGCCTCAGCGGCTGCCCACAGACCGGGAGAGTCTATCCCATCATCATTGGTGAGTAAAATTTGTTTTTTTGTGAGATCCATTTCAACCTTACCGCGTTAATAAAATGATAGGAGCGGTGATCCGCTCCTATAAGGATGCCCCCGGCAGAATTCGAATCTGCAGCCTTTTGCTCCGCAAGCAAACGCTCTGTCCAGTTGAGCTACGAGGGCGAAGAAACTTAAGTGCGCATACTATACCGCAGCCACCGCGAATCGTCAAGGTGGCATATCAGGCAGACAATTTTTGGAGAATTACTCTTGCTCTTTTTGCATTTCTTCCAAAAAGACACTGGTGCGATGAGTGTTCTCTTCGATCGCGAGGAAAACAAAGATCAGCTCCCCGTAACCGTAGGTGACCAACCCTGTCAGGAGTCCGGTGACCAATGCGATCACGCCGGTGGTGATACCGGTCAACGCGCCATCATAAGCGCTATAGCCGAATAACGACCAGAAATTACCGTTGCTGATGGAGAGCACGATCAAGATGATGCCGCCCAACAATGAAAGGGCACAGGCTATGACACCCAGGATGCGGAAGATATTTGCCAGGGTTCGTAAGAATTTGAATCTTTTTTTCATACTTCCTCCAAAAAGAAATGAACTACTGTAATTATAGCTGGAATCTTGTGGGAGGCTGATTAAAAGCCAAACGCTAGGGTGAGGGGGGCACCCTAGCGTTTGGTGCTTATTTTATATCACGATTTGGCAAAACTTGTCAAGCACAAACGTGAATTAATTTTTGCCTTTGTGAGGCACTAGAGTTGGGCAATATGCTGTGTGGCACTGGCAAGCGTCTGGTTGGCGGCAGTGCGGTTGGCTTCGTTGTCGCCTCCGAACATGGCTGCCAGCTCATGCACTCGTGCATCTCCCAGCAGGTCGTCCACCTGGGTGATGGTGCGTCCGTTCAGCACCAGTTTGCGCACGTGGTAATGCTGCACACCATAGGCTGCCAATTGCGGAAGATGGGTTACACACAACACCTGGTGGGCGCGTCCCAACTGCCATAATTTTTCGCCCACGATGGCGCCGATCCTGCCCCCGATGCCCTGGTCAATCTCATCGAAGATAAGGGTGGGGATGGTGTCAGCTTCTGCCAGCACATTCTTCAATGCCAGCATCAAGCGCGAAGTTTCACCCCCGGAAGCGATCTTTACCAGTGGTTTCAACCCCTCACCCGGATTGGGGGCGATCAGAAATTCGACCTTATCGATGCCGCTGTCATCGAAATGCACCTTTTCTCCATCGGGTATTAATAAGCCATTTTCATCCGGAACATACTGGATATCTGCCTTGAAGCGGGCGCCTGCCATACGCAGGTCTGCCAGTTCCTGCTCGATCTTGTTGCCCAACTGCTGTGCATATGCTTGGCGGTTTTGGGAGAGGAGCATCGCTTTTTGTGCCAGCACTGCCAGCCGTTCTTTTTCGTCCGCTTCCAGTTCGGCAATACGTTCTTCGGCATGCGTGATGCGATCAAGCTGCTGTTTGGCGTTCTCCGAGAATTTCATGATATGGCTGATGGATGGGCCGTATTTCCTCTTCAATGAATTGATCAGCGAAATACGATTTTCAACTTGCTCAAGGCGTTTGGGGTTGTATTCGACCGTGTCGATATAATCCTGCAGCCCGCGTGAGATCTCATCGATCAGCACCAACACTGTTTCGCTCTGGGATGCCAATTCTGCCACGCTCTGGTCGATCTCAGCGATGCGCGCCAGAGCCTGCCCGACCTCCCCCATTTGTTCGATGGCGCCAGCGGCTTCTGCATCACTGCTTTCCAACAGAGTGGTGGCTTTCTGGCATAAGGTTGCCAGCTTTTCGGCATTGGCGAGACGGTTCAATTCCGCTTGCAGCTCGTCATCTTCGCCCTCCCTGAGAGTAGCAGCTTCAATCTCCTGGATCTGGTAATTGAGCAGGTCTTGCTGGCGGGCGGCATCCGTTTCGGCTTTGCGCAGTTCCTGCAACTCGCGCGCGATGCGCGTCCATTCGCGGTAGCTGTGTTTGTAATCTGCCAGCAGTTCTTCGTTGGAACAGTAGCGGTCCAGCAGATGAACGTGTTCTCTGACCTTTAAAAGGGAAAGGTGTTCCGATTGCCCGTGGATGTCCACCAGGTAGCTGCCCAGATCACGCAAAATGGAAATGGCAACACTGCGCCCGTTCACGCGTGCCACATTGCGCCCTTCCTTGCGCATTTCACGACTGAAGATGAGATCAACCTGTCCTTCTTCGTTCAGACCCTCTTCATCCAGTATATGCTGGATCTCAGCACGATTACTCTCGGGAATCTGGAAGACCGCTTCCAGATAGGCAGTGTCTGCCCCGCCGCGGATCATGGTGGAATCGGTTCTGCCACCTGTGAGCACTTCCAGCGCATCCAGCATGATGGATTTCCCAGCCCCGGTTTCCCCGGTGAAGGTGGTCAGACCAGCTTTGAATTCAAGGCGCAGTTCCTGAATGATGGCGAAGTTCTGGATGGTCAGTTCTTTCAGCATTTCTTTATCCGATATACAAGCCTCTGGTGCGGGCGCGCAGGGTGGTTGCCAAGATGATGGTGTAGCCAGCCTGCCAGATCAGCGGTAGAAAATGGCTGATCGAGATGGCACCCAGGCGGGTGTAGACATACAAACTATATAGATCGAGAATGATCAGCGGCAAACTACCCAGAATGGCGCTGACCAGCACCACCTGGCTCAAGCCGTTGGAATTCCTGCCGCGGGTCAGCTTCAACACCGCTTCACTGATCAACATACTTGCCAGCGGTGCCAGCAGCAGGGTGAAGAATCCCAAAAAGCGTGCTACGTAGCTGCCGAAGAAGGCAATGGCAGCACTGATCAGACTGGCGATCACATAATCAGTGATGTGAGCATTATCAAATTTCTTTTCCTGCCCGCGCACGCATTCTTTGCAGCGATAGCCGGTGGGGGTAAGCACTGCGCATGATGCGCAGATCGGGCGATCGCATTGGTTGCAGCGCAGATAGGTCTCGCGGTCGGGATGTTTATAGCAGGTCAGGACTTCGTCGTCCGTTGGGTTCGAGTGAGTTTGGTTTGTCATTGTTCTGTATTATAAACGCATGTTCTATTTTTCAAACAAGATCACACAGTTGGATTCTGTTTCATATAACGGTTCAGGTTGCGGTAGAAGAAACCGGGTCCGTGGAAACGGATGAAATGCACGTTCAAATTGCTGGCGGAAACACGCACGGCGTCTCCATCCAGCATTTTAACCGGTTCATGCCCATCGGTACTCAAGACTGCTTCATGCTGGGTATTCACGGTGATGGTGATGCAAGAACCCTCACCCAGGATGACCGCACGGTCAAATGAAAGATGAGGAGCCACCGGCACTATCAGGATGTTGCGGGTTTCAGGCGGCATGATAGGTCCGTTGACCGCCAGTGCGTAAGCGGTGGAGCCCGTGGCAGTGGCGGCGATCAAGCCATCGGCGACATAGCTTGCCATGGGATATTCATCCACACTGGCGTGAATGCGAATGGGTTTGACATCCCGCCCGCGGCAGACCACGATCTCATTGACGACCTGCCAGCTATCAAGCTGTTTGCCGGCGCGCAGGTGAGCCGCTTCCAGCATCATGCGTTGTTCCAGACGGTAATTTCCATTCAGCAGGTGCCCGAGCAGTGATTGCCAGTTATTGCGCTCCAATTCGAAAAGAAAACCGAAAGTGCCCAGGTTGATACCCGTGATGGGAATGCCGGCGGAAGCGCACAGATGGCTGGCGCGCAGCATGCTGCCATCCCCTCCCAACACCACCAGTGCTTCAATAGCATGCGCGTTGATGGTGCTCTGTAAGTGGGTGTCCTTCAACGAATAACACAGCACTACTTCGGCGCCCTGTTCATTCAGAAAGGTTTCCACTACTTTCGCCGTGCTGACCGCATCAGCGATATCGGGATGGAATGCCACGCCGATCTTTTTGAGAGATTTGTTTTTCATAACTGTATTTAATTATAGCGACAAGTAAATGGAAAATTCCAGTAGAAGTATATTAAAGACGCTGGTCACAGGTGAAACGATAGCCACAGCGTTCACAGCGATTGGGGTTTTGATGCGAGCGGTCCAATTCGCCCTGTTCTTTTTGCACCTGGATCTCCTCGACCAGTTCGATGACCCGCAGGCGTAGCTCATCGGTGTAGCGGATGGCAAAAGTGCGGTTCTTGTATTTGAGCAGCCCGTAAGGCGGGCGTTGCTGCATCCCCTTTTCTAGCAGCAGGCAGTAACTGGCAAGCTGCATGATGTGGCTATCATAAGGTTTTTCGGGTGCCCAGGCGCTTTTTACTTCCACCGGGATGAACCTGCCACGCCGTTGCACGATGTAATCGGGTTTACCGGTCAGCCCCAGGGCAGGATCATAGAGTGGTTTCTCCAATTTGCCCCATACACCCGGATCGGAATAGATGATCCTGCCGGAAGGTAGCCCCAGGGAGCGTTTGCGTTGCAGGGCGGTGAGGATGAGCACGGCGCCGATGACCAGAGCGACGAGGCTGATATAAAAAAGGAAGTCGCTGTTCATGATTTTATGTGAAAAGGTGGGTTGCCAGGGCGTACACCATCAACAGCAGGGCAGAGAGCAGCAACAGATAGCCCATGATCTGGCTGATGAGGATGCGACGTGCCTGCCCGGCATGTTCTTCATGGTAGGCGGCACCACCTGCCAATTCCACCTGGTTGCGGCTCTTGATACCCTGGCGGGCATACCACCAGGCTCGCTGGCAGAACAGATAATTGCCGATCTCGGATGCGCGAACGGTTTTTTTAGCCCTTGCCATTCTCGTCCAGACGGGTTTCAAGGCTTACGATGGCATTCTGCAGACGTTCTTCGCGCAGGCTGAGGGTGAGGTCGGCGCGGGTGCGCTCGATGATGCCCCTTGCCAGATCGGTCTGGCGGCGCAGCCCGTGCGTGACCGCATCCGGGTAATCGACCGTGACCAGCAGGGCATAGATGTCATCCATCAGATCCAACAGGCGTTCGGCTTCCTGTGAGTAACCCTGGCGCAAAATATCCATACATTTACGGCGCAGTTCGCCGATCACTTCGGACATACCGCGCAGATAAGTGGAGATCTCCACGTTCAATTGATCCGGCAACGGAATGGAATTGCCCTTGATCAGGTCATAGGTCAGGCGCGCTTCCACATATTCCTTGATGGAATCCTGGGCATAACCGGAATAATATAATTCAGGGTAAGGTTCCAGGTTAGTCTTGAGCCCGTCACTGATGGCTCTGGCATCCTCGATGAGCGTCTGCGCCAGGTCATATTCCTGGCGGTGCACCGCGCGGATGGCATTGGCGGAACGGCGCGTGAGCAGGCGGGTCTGTTCCAGCGCCTCTTCACGGGCTTTGTGGCAGGCTTCCAGAACCTGATGGCATTGATCAGATAAGGTGGTGAAATCAGAATCCATGGGTTGCCCTAGAATGGGATGTTATCCTCATCCACCTCGGGAGCCCCGCTGTCTGACTCGAAGGATGCATCCTGCCCACCCCCACGGGTGGAGAGGAAGCGCACGGTCTGTGCGTTGACATCGTAAGAAGAGCCCGAGCGCCCATCCGCACTGGTCCAGATGCGCGGTCTGCCGGTATCTTTATCAGGATTGAGCGTGCCTTCGATCAGCACCATACTGCCCTTGTTCAGGTACTGGTTGCAGCTTTCAGCTTGTTTTCCCCAGACCGATACACGGAACCAGGTAGTTACCTTCACCATTTCACCACCGGCATTGCGGTAAGAGCGGTCAGATGCGACCGAAAAATTGGTAACGGCTTGACCGTTGGGCATATAACGCATTTCGGGGTCCTGCCCCAGGCGCCCCACGATGATCAATGTATGAAACGACATGTTCTTCCTTCTACTTTCTTTATTATGACTGATTGTTCGTCTTGCGTACCCATTAATTATATGCGATTATTACCATGAAAAACCTTCCGTTAGATTGAAAACAGGAATGTTATAATTCCGAGCAGGTGAAACTATGATAAAAAAACAAATTGGAGTGATGGGAGCATTCTTCGTGTGTCTGCTGGTGATGATCGCTTTTATCTCCACCACAGGCAGTTTTCCGCTGCCCCAAGCTTATTACTATACCCCCACCCCGCAGGCGGATGGGCGCATCATGTACACGGTCAAAGCCAACGACACCTGTATCTCGATCGCCTTGCTGAACGGCATCTCAGAAGAGACGCTGCGCGGGCTTAATAACCTGCAAGGCGATGACTGCCTGTACTTGCAGGAAGGGCAGCAGTTGTTGATCGGTGTGCTGGAAGAAGCCACCGCCACCGCCGAAACCCTCCAGACCACCCTGCAGCCTTCCCCGACCCCCCTCAAGGGTAACGGCACCATCTGTATTTATCTCTTCAATGATGCCAACGGCAATGCCATGGCGGAAGAGACCGAACTACCCATCGCGGGGGGCGCGGTGAGTGTGCGTGACCGCCTGAGCGTGGTCAACCTGACCGGTACCACCGATGACAGCGGTGAACCGATCTGTTTCGAGGATATCCCGGAAGGCGACTATGACCTGAGCGTGGCTATCCCGGAGGGCTACAACCCGACCACGGTGTTGAATTACACCCTCAATCTACTGCCGGGCGATGTTTCGATCGTTGATTTCGGAGCGCAGCCCAGTTCACGAGCCCTGCCCATCTTTGGTGAGGAGAAACCATCCGTTTTCATGGCGATCATGGGAGTGATCTTCATCGGCGCCGGTGTGGGATTATGGTTTTACCTGCGCAAAGTGCGCTAAAATTAAAAACGATAACGCCCCCTCTCAACGGGGCGTTTTTTTATGAATCAGTGCGCTGTTCTTTCCAGATATCCGCTTCGTTGTGATACCCAGCCTGTTCCCAGAAACCGGGGCGATCTGTGTTGCTGAATTCTAACCCGCGCAGCCATTTGGCGCCCTTCCACAGGTAGACATCCTTGGCTTCACGGTTGCCGGGCACTGCTCCCACCAGTCCCCTGACGGGAAAACCGTGTTCGGGGGTGATAGGCTGTCCTTCGTAATGGGTTGCCAGCATGAAACGATCGGAAATGACCACTTCCAACGGCAGGTTGGCGCTGAATCCATTTTCGGCGTGCTGGATGACGAACCTGGCGGAGGGGAGAGGTTTGATCAAACCGGCTTGAATGAGGTCACTGATCAGTATCCCTTCCCAGTGGGTGTCGAATTTGCTCCAGTGCGTCACGCAGTGCAGGTCATACTTTATCTTCCGGTGCGGTAGGGCTTGAAATGCCCCCCAGTCCCAATGCTGTTCTTGCTCCACCTCACCGAAAACGTGCAAGAACCAGGTGGCGGGGTCAAAGAGCGGTACCGCACCGTAGTGCAGTACGGGAAATTTGAGGGTCACGCTCTGCCCGGGGGGCAGACGTCCTGCTTGCTGCATTTTCATTTCCAATTCTTTTCTATCCATGAGAAAAACCTCTTGTGGTGTTCCGATTATACCAATGACGTATGCGCAATGTCCCATAAATTAATTGACGTTTGTCGCGGAAATTGAGTAAAATGAAGGGGGTATGTTACCCGATAGAAAGCAGTATATGCAAGCAAACCAACAAGATTTTGAAGAAAAAGAGCAGCTGCGCAAGGCGCGCATCCGTATTGGTAGCAACGGAATCACCACTGATTTCATTCTGGAGTATCTGGAGCGTTCTTTGCCGGTGGTGCTGGACTTCGCCAACTTTTCAGAAGCCGAGCTCTACCTGAAAAAGGAAAAAACCACCAGTTTATTACAGGCATTCCATTACGGCGAATTGAAAGAATCCTTCTGGCGCGGTGAAACGCACGAATTGGGCAAAAGTGCCCTGGGTAAGATCGCACAGATGGTTGAACCGCGGGCAATTGATCTGCGCAGCGAGCAGCTGCCGGAGATCAAAGCCATGCTGGTGCAGCATGGCTTTGTGCGCCTATACTGCTTCCCCATCCGGGCTGAGAGCGGCACGCTGGGTGTGTTGTGCCTGGCAGGCAGAGCAGATCAGATGATGGATGAGGATATGGAATACCTCTTGATGGAGACCGCTTCGTTGATCGGAGCGGTTATTTTTCACGAGCGCCAGTCCCTCGAATCCAAGCGCTCGATCGTGATGGAAGAGCGCGAGCGTATCGGCATGGATCTGCACGATGGTATCATCCAGTCGTTGTATGGGGTGGGGCTTTCGCTACAGAATGCCATCCTGCAGTTGGATCAGGGCAAGGACGCCAGCGAAGAGCAGATCGGGGTGGCGCTGGATTCCATCAACGAAGCCATCCGCGATATCCGGGCTTACATCCTGGATCTGCGCCCGCGCCAACTGCGCGACAAGAACCTCTACATGGGCATCGAAAGCCTGGTGCGCGAGTTCCGTGCCAATACCTTTTTGGATGTGGATCTGGAGGAAGATTTGAAGGACATAGATGTGCTGCCGGATGAGAATGCCGAGATCCTGTTCCATATCTGCCAGGAAGCCCTGGCAAATATCGCAAAACATGCCAAAGCCACCAGGGTCAACATCCGCATTTGGGAAACACCCCAGCGTGTAATGATCAAGGTGAGTGACGATGGAGTAGGTTTTGACCTGGCGAAGATCAACCAACGCCTGGGGCATGGACTTTCCAATATGACCACGCGCGCCGAAAATGCAGGTGGCGGCATCGAGGTGATTTCCATCCGCCACCAGGGCACCACCGTGCTGGCCTGGGTGCCGAGCGGCTCATAAGATAAAATTCCATTACAATAACAACTTACCTTTTCGATCGAGGATTATAACTATGGGAAATCAACCAATATCCAGCCGAGCTGCTCTGCGCGGCGAACCCTCCTACGTGTGGCGCGCCGGGCAGGAACGACGCCTGGATATGATCCGCAATTATGCCAGGGAGCGCCTGCAGGGTATGATCCTGGAAAATGGCTGCGGGGTGGGCGAATACCTGCAGCGCTTGAGCGAACAAGCGAAGCTGGCGGTGGGATTGGATGTGGACCTGGAGCGTGTGCTCGAAACCCATCAGAAAGGGCTGACGGTGCAGATGGCAGTGGGTGAAGCGTTGCCGCATGCCGCAGGCACCTTTGATCTGATACTCAGTAATGAAGTGATCGAACATGTGCAGGATGACCGCCAGGCGGTGGCGGAAATGATACGCGTGCTGAAGCCGGGGGGACGCCTGATGCTTTTCTGTCCCAACCGCGGCTACCCCTTTGAGACGCATGGCATCTACCGCAAGGGTCAATATCATTTCGGCAATAAATTGTTCGTTAATTACCTGCCGGATCGCTGGCGCAACAAGCTGGCGCCGCACGTGCGCGTGTACCGTAAACGCGATCTGGAAAAATTATTTATCGGCTTGCCGATACGCTTTGTGTACCACACAGTAATCTTCGGGGGCTACGATAACATCATCCGCCGCAGCCCGGCGCTGGGTAAGCTGCTGCGCGGTTTTCTGCAGTTTCTGGAAAAAACGCCGCTGCGGGCGTTGGGTCTTTCACACTTCTGGGTGGTGGAAAAGAGCTAAGTTTAATGGTGTGTTAGAAGTGTATCCTATCTGCTTATTTCAACGTCATCCAGAGGGAGTGTAACGACCGATGGATCTCTCCATGTCGAGGTTAAAAATGCAGAAAAGTCGCAAAGCAATTTGTCAGTCAATAAACCAATCTTTCGCAAGGTCTTTCCACTCGGGATTCAGAGAATTAATAAGAGCAAATTTCTTTGCCCTGCTCATGCCCTTGATGGCTTTTTCACGGAGAATAGCGGCGGAAGGGAACGGAAATTCTTCATAGTAAACCAGTCTGGTGATGTGGTGCGACTGGTGAAACCGGGCAGAGTTTTGTGTTTATGCTCGAAAACACGTCTTTCCAGGTTGCCAATCACACCGGTGTAAAGGATGCGGGAATAATTTGCCATGATGTATACGTAGAAAGTTCTCGTGTTGACCCCAAACTGTATTTTATATTCAGTTATTCAAAATGGGATGTGTATGGTATGGTAATGGATCTTAACCTGCTGGTTGGTTATTCATACAAATGGTGAGATGCTTCGCTTCGCTCTGCATGACACCCCCTCCTTGCCTCCCCGCCAGCAATAGGGGAGGAAAAAACTACTCGCCTGTTCTCTCAATGTCATCCAGAGGGAGCGCAGCGACCGTGGGATCTCTCCATGTCAAAGTCATAAGCATGGAAAAGTCGCAATGAAGCAGGTTAGTCAATAGACCAAAGATTACCCGTGGGTTAAGAGACCAATCTGGCAGTAACTCGACTTACGTACTGGTTTGAGCTTTTCATGGTGAGATGCTTGTATCTTATTATTTAATAAAGAGAGCGAGGGGAGGGAGAGGAGAACTTGGTGAGATGCAAGGGCAAAGACCCTGTAGCGAAGATATAAATCTCCCTCTCATTCTCCCCTGACTGGGAAATCTTTCACCCACCTGTCATCCTGAACGCAGTGAAGGATCTCGTCTTTCGTTGAAAATATCCCTTGAAAAATCTAAACAAAGAGGATTCGTGTATTGAATAATTATGTAAAATTATTCTATTCAACAAGGAGAGATCAAAAGCCATGTTCGTTAATGATTCTATGCTTTCACCGCAAGAATGGTTTGCGGCTCAATATGAAAGAGCACATGAGCAGTTTACGAAATCAGGTTTTCGTACCTACATGGAAATAAAGTTTTCTCTTCAAAATAGAAAGAAACACTTTGATCAGCAAAAATTAACAGAAGCAGTTGAAAAATCTCAAATCCATACGTTTGGGTGGCCAATTGGAATCATCATGGAATCCGATGAACAATTCAGACCCAAACCAGCAGACAACGGTATTTATGTTGAGGGGAAAACAGAAAGGAAAGACATCTATAAAGGAACCTATGATTATTGGGCTTTCAACTGCAATGGAGATTTTTATCAATTAAAAAGCATCTATGAAGATACAAAAAATACGATCGCTATATTTTTTAATACGAGAATTGTCAGAGTTGCCGAGACCCTTCTCTTTTGTGAAAAGCTGTATTCAAATTTGGGGTTAGCAGATGAAAATCCATGGGTGGATATTGAAATAAATTATTTTGGTTTAAAGGGCAGACTGCTTCGATCATCCAATTTTACACGGCATATTGAAAGAAGGTTTACCGACGAGAATGAAGTTCGAACAAAAGGAACAGTTTCCATTGATTGGATTTCTCCCAAGATCATTGAATTAACAGAACAATTTGCCTGGCCATTGTTCGTTGTTTATGAGCATTGTGGCATAGACTATGAAATCTATGAGGATATTGTGACCGATTTCATTCATGGAAAAGTGACGTAAATAATCCTCTGTCATAATCAATACTGCCCCCTCTCAATCTCCCCTGCGCGAAGCGTGGGGGAGAAATATAAATTTCATTCCATTGACCCGCCTGTCATCTTGAGCGTTAGCGAAAGATCTCGTTTTTCGTTGGAGTTACCTCATCGTAAGTCTATATATAGAGCTCGATAGAATAAAACTCAAGATCGATCATTGCGATATATTTAGGAATTGACCTTGCTTGGGTGAGATTCCTCGCGGAGCTCGGAATGACGAAAAAAATAAGGTAAAAGATACGTTTACGAATTTTCCTTATACTTGATGATCACTTTCCCATCTACCAGCGTCATCAGCGCACCGGGATTGATGCCATCAATTTCTTCCGTTGTCAGACTGAACCCCAGTTCATCCATGAAGGCTTTGGCGTAGCGCGGACCTTCACCGATATACCCAAGTGATAAGAAATGAATATCGTATGCTCCCTGGCGTGGACCGGAATATATCGCGGCTTTTTCAAAATTAAAGAGAATTTCAAATTTTGGAAAATGGCTTATATATTCCACCGATTGCAGCGCTCCGTAGGCATCCCGATATTGGCGTGCCAGCCTGCGATATCCCCGCTCAATGGGACCTTCCTGATTTCCCACCTTACCGGTCTGGTTGTTGAAACCGCATGCCGGGCAATCGGGCATGCCCAACCCATTCCAGTAAGTGTCATCCCAGCGAAAACTAACCCCACAATGTGAACATGTTGTGATCAATTCCATGCTTTCCTCCTCTTTTTGTAATGGAACACTATCCTTTCGATCACCGCTTCGAACATCAATACATGGATGAACATATGTATCGATGTGATTTTACTTCTAAAAATCAATTACACCTGGAAATAAATTCGATAACAGCACACGATATTTATCGTGGGAATTTAATGGATTACGGAGATGGTGGAGTCACAGGTGGGTGGCATTCCATTGTTGCCTCTCACATTAAAGTGGTATGTGGTGCCTATGGAAAGGCACCCTACAGTACCCGCGGAAATTCATCATTCCAATCTAATACACCCACATTTTTACTTCACCCGAAAATCATAAATACCATCTTGATACTTATATACCTTTCCGCATTGGGGACAGGGGATATCCTGCGCTTTGGGGGGCAACGGAGCATACCCGCACGCCGGGCATTTGAAGGCGAACTCCTGCAGGGGAGTTCCCTGCAGAAATATATTTTTCACGAACACGCTGGGAGTGAGCTGCCACAGGGCGCCCGTCCACTGCAGGGCTGCATCCAGCCCTTTTAAAATACCCAGCGGCACGTGCCGTTTGAGAAAGCCCACCCGGAAATGCGAGACGGTGAGCTGCTGGCGCACCGAGAAACCGGCAGCGCGCAGCCAGCGCCTGATCTGGCGCGGGTGGAAGTTGAAGTTCAATTCCACGAATTCCACCTGTTCCAGACTATAGGGGCTCCAGCGCTGCTTGCCCAGCAAGTAGCGCAGCATGGCTTTCAGGTTATGCTTGTTGGCGAATTCCAAAATGAAGACCGACTGCCCCGCCAGCACCTGGCTGACCTGCTGGAGCGCGACCTCACCCTCTTTGAGATGGTGGATGGTGCGGATCATGGTGGCGGCATCGAAGACCGCCGGCGCAAAGGGCAGGTTGTAGGCATCGGCTGCCACGTAGCGGTAGCGTGTGCTATCGCCCAGGCGCGCACGGGCTTGCTCGAGCTGGGTGTGCGAATAATCCAGCAGGGTGATCTCTTCAAAGCCCTGGTAGCGCGGGGTGTTGCGCCCGGCGCCGGCACCCAGTTCCAGCAGGCGGCTGCCGCTCTTGGGCAGCATGTGTCGCAGTGCAATAGCTTCCACCGCATCTTCGTAAGCGCGTTCGCCTTCTTCCCAGAATACTTGCTGGTAATTGGAACCTTCGTAATCACAGATGGGTGGTTTGGGCATAGGTCGTGTTTCCATTTGTCAGTTTAAGATCAGCGGTTAAGCATACCCTGTGAAAAAAACACTGTCAAATTGAAAAAAGGAAACTTTTCTCCCTATGCAGGTGAAAAACATGGTGTCTGACAAGGAAGAGGAAGAAGTGAATTCGAGTACAATTCGTATTCGCAAGACTGATTTATAAGGAACCGCATTGTGTCTCTGATAAGCGCATCTCATCTTTCCAAGTCCTTCGGGGCAGAAGATATCTTCGACGATATCTCGCTCAGCATTCCCCAGCATGCCCGCATTGGGCTGGTGGGAGAGAACGGCATTGGCAAGACCACCCTGCTGCGCATGCTGTATGGCATCGAAAGACCCGAAAGCGGCAGCATCTCGCGCACCAAAGACTTGAAAATGGGCTACCTGCCGCAGGAATCGCGCTTCCATTCTTCACAAACACTGGAACAGGAATGCCGTGCAGCGCTGGCGGATGTATTTGCGCTGCAGGCGGAGATCGAGCAGATCAGCGAAACGCTGCGTGTGCAACCCGATGCGCAGGGACTGGTACAACGACTGGGCGACCTGCATGAACGCTTCGAATGTCTGGGTGGCTACACCATCGATTCGTATATGTTGCGCATCGTGAACGGGTTGGGGTTCGACAAGGCTGATCTCACACGCCCTATCACCCAATTCTCGGGTGGTGAGCGCACGCGCGCTTACCTGGCCAAGCTACTGCTGATGAACCCGGAATTGTTACTGCTGGATGAACCCACCAACCATCTGGATATTCAGGCCATGGAATGGCTGGAGGATTTCCTGCGCAAATATGACGGTGCGGTGATGATCGTCTCGCATGATCGTTATTTCCTCGATCAAACCGTCAACACCATCTGGGAGATGACGCCTGCCATCGAGATCTACCCCGGTAATTACTCGGATTTCCTGCAGCAACGCCAGGAGCGCATGCAACGCCAGATGAAAGAATACGAGAGCCAGCAGGAATACATTGCCAGGGAAGAAGATTACATCCAGCGCAATATTGCCGGGCAGAACACCGCCCAGGCAAAAGGCAGGCGCCGGCGGCTGGAACGGCTGCTCAAAGAAGGGCAGTTGGTGCCACCCGTGCGCAAGCACCGTCCCATGGCATTTGGCTTTAAGGATAATCGCAGATCGGGTGATATCATCCTGCGCACAGAAGATGTGCAAATTGGCTTCAAGGATGAGCATGTCTCGTTGTTTGCCATGCCGGATGTGGAACTGCGGCGCGGTGAATGTGTGGGGGTGATCGGACCGAACGGCGCCGGCAAGACCACCCTGTTGCGCACCATTCTGGGGCAGATCCCACCTGTGCAGGGTGAGATCCGGTTGGGAGCCAGCCTGGATGTGGGTTATTTCGCCCAGGCGCATGAAGATCTGCACCCCGATTGGACGCTCATGCAGGAGATCGAAGCCAACGCCCCCCACATGCTGCCGGCGGATATTCGTAATTACCTGGGCAAATTCCTGTTCAGCGGCGATGATGTCTTCAAACCGGTCAACGTGTTGAGCGGTGGAGAACGCGGGCGCCTGGCGCTGGCAATCCTGGCACTGCAGGGCGTCAACCTCATCTTTCTGGATGAACCCACCAACCACCTCGATCTGCCCTCGCAGGAGATCCTGCAGGCAGTGCTGGCAGATTTTGACGGCACCATCTTGCTGGTGACGCATGATCGCTACCTGTTGGAAGCGCTGGCGACCCATATCTGGATGGTCGACCCGCTTGCCGGGCGGCTGCAGGTTTTCAAAGGTAGCTACCTCAAATTCCGCAATGCCAGGCACTCATCCGCTGATGATACGGTTGATGAGCACCCGCATAAAACCTCCACCAGCACTAAAAAGCCAGCCCGCAAGATCAACAAACAAAAAATGACGGAGCTGGAAGTCCGCATCCATTCTCAGGAACAGGCGATCGCGGAGATGGAAGAACAATTGAAACAACCCGGGCTCGATCCGGACGAAGTTGGCAAATTGGGTGAAAGATACCTCTTTTTACAAAAAGAGCTCGATGATATGATTAGTGCATGGGATGAATATTATGAAAAATCTGATTCTTGATTACTTCTATCACAACTGAATGAGGAGTTTTAATTGAATAAGAAAAAGGTTGCTTTACTTGCTAACCTTAAGGTGAATGCCCCGCATTGGGAGGGCATGCCTGAGGACCAATGGGATGATTTAGATTCCGAAAAGACAATTAACTCGATCACGCAAGCTATACGCAACGGGGGTTACGAATGCGAATTTTTCGAAGGCAACACCAGTTTGGTTGATACTCTGCCGAAATACAAACCGGATATTTGTTTTAACATTTGCGAAGGCTATTATGGCGATTCGCGTGAAGCGCATGTGCCTGCCATTCTGGAAATGCTGCGCATCCCCTACACTGGTTCCAGAGTGCTGACCCTGGCACTGGCGCTCGATAAACCCATGACCAAACGCATCCTCGATTTTCATGGATTGCCGACCCCACCCTTTCAAACTTTCGAACGTGAAGATGAACCACTCGACCCCACCCTGCGCTTTCCGCTGTTCGTGAAGCCCAGCCGCGAAGGCACCAGCATGGGAGTGAGCTTGAAATCGGTGGTGAACTCGGAGGAGGAACTGTACGAACAGGTCTGCCATATCTTCAAACGCTACCATCAACCGGCGCTGGTGGAAGAATACATCGAGGGACGCGAGATCACAGTTGGTATGACGGGTAATCTCAGTGGTCCCATTGCGCGTCGCATCCCGCACGACCCTGACCTGCCGCGCATCCAATCAGGGCTGCGTTTTCTACCACCCATGGAAGTGGACCTGAAACCCTACCTGCTGACCGATGCGGTGTACAGCAATCGCTTGAAGGTGGCGCTGGCAGAGGATCTCAATTACATCTGTCCGGCACCATTGGATGAGGATATGGTGGATGAGTTGAACTGGCTGGCAGCCGCGGTGTTCCGCGTGCTGGGCGCTTTGGATGTGGCACGCGTGGATTTTCGTCTGGATGTGAAGGATAACTGGAAGCCCTACATTCTGGAGATCAACCCGCTGCCGGGTCTCTCTCCCGGCATTTCGGACCTGGTGATCGCCGCCAGCGCAGATGGCATTGCGCATGACGAACTGATCATGATGATCCTGCAGAATGCCATGGAACGCTACCATCTATTGAACTGAAAGAAATTACCCCCGCAGATCCAGCAGGTCTGATAGCAATGTGTCGTTGATATACACACTGACTGAATCGACTGTGGAGAATTGCAGCGCGATGCTGGTGAGCTGCGCTTCAATGCGGGGGATATCACATTCCCCGCCATAGATCAGAGCGCCGGTCAAGCGTATGATTGCCTGGCGGTCGATGATTTCCAATGACTCGATCTGCAGATCAGAAAGGTATAGGGCATTATATAAGCCCGATTGCCCGTAAGTGGCATCTGGAGGCAGGTTGAGCAGGGCAGTCAGGGCTGCCCGCAGCACCGCCTGGGTGGGTTCGATGGCGACTTCAACTGCCATCAGGCTATCACCACAGCCGATCAATTCTCCGGCTGCCCCGTTATCACCCATTGCCACCAGGTAGATATTGACGGTTGGTGGTTTGGAGGTGACAGCGGTGGCTTGCAAGGTGGGGGGGATAGTAGGGAGCGGAGTGGCGCTGGGGACTGCCGTGTGGGTCGGCAGGCTGGTTGCAGTGGCGGTTGGAACCGCCGGGACAGCATTACTGCAGGCGGCGGTCAGGAGCAGCGAGAATAAGAATGCGACCTTTGCCGGTGTGTGCATGCGCTAGGTGCCCCAGTCTCGCAGATATAGAAAATCGTAACCGATGGTGCGGCTGCCCAGTTTGGCAATGGGCGGCAGCACGCGCTTGAAGTGATAGCGCCGAATGCGCCTGACCACCGTATCCACAAAATCTTTCGCGAAACCATCTTCCACACACTCCTCGGGGGTGTAGCGCTCGTCGATCAGCAGGTAGAGCAGTTTATCCACGTCGGCATAGGTGAAGCCCAGTTCACCTTCATCGGTCTGGTTTGCCCACAGGTCGGCGCTGGGAGCTTTTTGGATGATGACCTGTGGGATATCGAGCGCCGTGGATAACTGACGCACCTGGGTTTTATACAGGTCGCCGATGGGGTTGAAAGCGCTGGCGGAATCACCGAACAGGGTGGAATAACCCAGCAGAATCTCGGTCTTGTTGCTGGTGCCCACCACCAGCCCGCCAAAGGCGCTGGATTGGTCATACAGCACGATCATGCGGCAGCGCGCCATGATATTGCCCTTGCGCTGGTTGTTCATATCGGAAAATTTGTCGATCAAACCATCTGCCATGTCGCTGATGGGGATGGTGAGAGATTGCACGCCGAATTGGTCGATGAGCAATTGCGCATGTTCCAGTGAATCAGGGGAGGAGGTGCGGTAGGGCATACGCACGGCCAGCACATTCTGGGGACCGAGCGCTTTGGCAGCCAGCACGCAAGAGAGGGCAGAATCGATGCCGCCTGAAACACCCACCACCACCTTTTGAAATCCGGCACGGGTGGTCTCGCGGTGGATGAAAGCGCTTAAGATCTGGGTCGCCAGATCGGTATTGATGGTGAGATCGATCTTATTCATGGCTTGCCTCACTTTCCGGAATTGGAATGCCCGTTGGACAGGATGCGGTTCAATTCACGCTGTACCAGGGCGGTGCGCTCGTCGCGTAGCAACGGCAGGCGTGCACGCGTGCGGTGCAGCTGATTCAGGTCCAGTTCGACCGTCAGATAGGCTTCTTCATCGTAGGGGGCTTTCACCAGGCAGTTGCCATCCGGGTCATAAACGGTAGAACCGCCCCAGAAGTGCAGTCCATCTTCAAACCCCACCCGGTTGCAGTGTGCTACGAACGAGGTGAAGATACTGGCATAAGCGCGGTTGATGCTCTCGACCCACATGGAGGTGGAAAGCTGCGGGGCAGCGGTCAGCCCCCTGCCGGGCGAGGCGGAAGTGAACAGTAGCAGGTCGGCGCCATCCAGCCACAGCAGGTAAGGTGGTGCGATATGCCAGAAATCTTCGCAGATCAGCACGCCGGCGCGTTCGAACTGTGTGTCAAATGCCTGGGTGGTATCCCCCCAGGCGAAAAAGCGCCCTTCATCGAACAGCCCGTAGGTGGGTAGGTACACTTTTCGGTGCACGTGCACCAATTTACCCCTGGAAAGATAGGCATCGGCAATGTAGAAGCGGTTGCGTTCATCCTCTTCCACAAAACCGACCAGCAGGTCCAGGTTATAGCTGGCTTTGAAAAGTTCTTTGAAAATTGGATCATCGGGAGTGGGATGGTGCGCCACGGCGGGTACCAGGTCTTGCAGTACGTAACCGGTCAGGGAAAGCTCTGGGAACATGAGCAGGTCGGCGCCATCTTGGTGCGCCTTTTCAATGTAATCCAGGTGCTTTTGCAGGTTTGCATCCACCACACCCAGTTTGGTATCGATCTGTGCCATTCCCAGACGCATTTTCATAGCTCCGTCCTATCTATCGTGTTCCTCATTTGTATTGTAACCCAAAAGAAAAGGGCGCAGTACTGCGCCCTTGATTGATACGTCACTGCGATCCTAGAAATCGATGACGAATTTACCGTTTTCGTACAGCAGTTCATCATCCACTTCGATCCTGCCGCCGTTGCGCAGATCGCAGATCATGTCCCAGTGGATGGCGGACTCGTTTTGGCTGAGGGTCTCCGGATAGCCGTGACCCAGCGCCATGTGGAAGCTGCCGCCGATCTTCTCATCGAACAGGATCTGACCGGTGAATTTCTGGATGCCTTCATTGGTACCGATGGCGAATTCGCCCAGGTAGCGCGATCCGGCATCGGTATCCAGCTTTTTCATCAAGAATTCTTCATTTTTCTCGGCGCTGGCTTTGACGACCTTGCCGTTCTCGAACCACAACCGCACGCCGCTCACTTCGAAGCCTTCATACATAGTTGGGTAGGAGAAATAGACATGCCCGTTCATTGAATTTTCGATCGGAGAAGTGAAGACTTCCCCATCCGGCACATTGACCTTGCAGGCGCAATTTTCGAAGGGGCGTCCCTTGATGCTGAGGGTCAGATCGGTTTCGGGAGCGACCACATGCACCCGCTCTTTGCCTTTCAACCACTGAATGACCTTGTCCTGCCGGGCAGCTACTTTCTTCCAGTATCCGACCGGATCGTCCTGATCTGGCATGCAGGCGTTGTACACAAAATCTTCATAATCGGGCAGGCTCATAGCTGCATCCTGTGCGTATGCCTGGGTGGGAAACAGTGAGAGCACCCAGTGCATCTCCCCCTTTTGTTCACGATCCAGCATGATCCTGGAGATCTTACCGCCTTCGGCTGTGAATTTTGAGACCAGGTCGGGGTCGAACCCGGAATATTCTTTGGTGTTCGATTCGCCCAAAATACGCACGCGGTGATCGTAGGTTTCAACAAAGCGTTTCAGTTCCTGCAGATAATCTGCAAACTTTTCCGGTTTTCCATGGCGGAAATAACTGACTGTCATCCCTTCGGGATACTGGTAAATAAAGGGGACTGCCCCCCGTTCCAGGCAGGCATCGAAGACTGCCATCATCAGCGGCTCGCCGCCTTTTTCGCCCTGCAACAGCACACGCTGGTCGGCTTTGACACCCAGCGAATAATCGACCAGCATTGTCGCGAGTTTCTTTACACGAGGATCACTCATCATCTTCTCCTTTGAAATTATGGCTGTCTTTATTGTAAATGTTAACGCAGGAAAAATGGAATAATCAAATGTCCTATTAAAATAGAGATAGGAATACCTTCAAGGAGGTAAAAATGAGTTCAACATTGACTTTTTACGGGCATGCCAGTTTTGGCTTGCAGGTCGGGCAACACCGTCTGCTGTTCGATCCCTTTTTCAGCGGCAATCCGGCTGCCAGCACCAGCGCAGATGAAGTGGACGCGGATTACATTCTGGTGAGCCACGGGCATAATGATCACCTGGGGGATGCACTCAAGATCGCCAAACGCTGTGATGCTGCCGTGATCGCAGTGGCAGAAATTGCCGGTTGGCTGCAGGAACACGGGGTGAAAACGCACGCCCAGCACCTGGGAGGTGGTTTTACCTATCCCTTTGGGTACTGCAAATTGACTCTGGCACTGCATGGCTCGGACCTGCCGGATGGCTCGTATGGCGGCAACCCGGCGGGCTTTTTGTTGACCCTGCCGGATGAACAAAAGCTGTATTTTGCGGGAGATACCGGGTTGTTCGGCGATATGCGCCTGATCGGGGATGAAGGGGTGGCACTGGCGCTGCTGCCCATCGGCGATAACTACACCATGGGTCCGGCAGATGCATTGCGCGCGGTGGAATTCCTGCGCCCCCGGGTTGTCATCCCCATGCATTACAACACCTTTCCGCTCATCCAACAGGATGCGGCAGCCTGGAAACACCTGGTGGAAGAGAAGACCGACAGCCAGGTGGTCATCTTGCAGCCGGGCGAGAGCTATACACTGGTTTGAACAACTTTGATAGCTTTTGCCAGACTTCATTCTTTATCATAGAACCCACTTTCTGAAGAAAGCGTTATGGCATGACGGAAAAGAAGTTTTACCTGTTGAATATTGCGCAGCGCCGCCAGGTGTTGCATGACCAGAGCGGCTTGAGCGCCGCAGAACTGGCAGTTTTTGACCCACAAAACGGGCTCACCACTACCCAGGCGGACCTGATGGTCGAAAATGTGGTGGGGGTGTTCGGGTTGCCGCTGGGCATCGCCCAGCATTTTGTGATCAACGGCAAGCCTGTACTGGTGCCGATGGCGGTAGAAGAACCCTCCGTGGTAGCTGCCGCTTCTTATATGGCAAAACTGGCGCAGGCGGGTGGCGGTTTTACTGCCAGCGTCTCCTCGCAGGAGATGATCGGGCAGTTGCAAATTCTGGATGTAAAAGATATCCCGGCGGCTGAACGCGCTTTGATGGAAGCCAGGCAAGAGATCTTGGAAGAAGCGGGAAGCGCCGACCCCATGTTGCTGCAGTTGGGCGGCGGTCCGCGCGATCTGCAGATCCGCATCATCGAGGATTCTCCTCTTGGCAGTTTTCTGGTGCTGCACCTCATCATGGATGTGCAGGATGCTATGGGCGCCAACACCATCAACACTGCCCTGGAACACATCAGCCCGCTGGTGGAGCAGTTGACCGGCGGCAGGGTACTGCTGCGCATCCTTTCCAACTTGGCAGATCGCCGGCTGGCGAAAGCCGCCTGCGCCATCCCCAAAAAAGACCTGGCATTCGACCGTTTCAACGGCGCGGATGTACGCGACCGCATTGTGGAAGCCTGGGCATTTGCCGCGGCGGATCCCTATCGTGCTGCGACTCACAACAAGGGCATCATGAACGGGGTGGATGCGGTGGTGATCGCTACTGGCAATGATTGGCGTGCGGTGGAAGCCGGAGCGCATGCCTATGCTGCTCGTGGCGGGCGCTATACTTCCCTCAGCACCTGGTCGGTGAATGAAAAAGGTGACCTGGTGGGCGAACTGGAAATGCCCATGGCGGTCGGTATTGTGGGCGGGGCGACCCGCGTGCATCCGGCTGCACAGGCAGCTTTGAAACTGATGGGCGTGCAAAAAGCTACTGACCTGGCTGAGATCATTGTCTCGGTCGGGCTGGCGCAGAACCTGGGCGCGCTGCGTGCCCTGGCGACGGAAGGCATTCAGCGCGGGCACATGACCCTGCATGCCCGCCAGGTGGCAGCCGCAGCCGGAGCATCCTCAGAACTGATCCCAGCACTCGCCGAGCAACTGGTCAAGGAAGGCAATATCCGCCTGGAGCGCGCCATCACAATTCTGAACGAATGGAGCAAGCAGTGAACGAGAAGGAAGATCTGTTATTGAGACCCGCCCGAGCGGTGGGCATCGTAGGGTATGGTGCCTACATTCCGCAATACCGCCTGCCGGCAACCGAGGTGCTGCGCATCTGGGGGGAAGAAGGCGGCACACCTGTCAAAGAGAAAGCTGTGCCGGGGCTGGATGAAGATACTGTCACCATTTCCATCGAAGCGGCGCGCAATGCGCTGGCACGGGCGGGCATCGACCCGCTGGAACTGCGCGCCGTGTGGGTTGGCTCGGAATCGCACCCCTACGCTGTCAAACCCAGTTCCACTATCGTGGCAGAAGCCATCGGCGCCCCGGTGCACATCCAGGCGGCGGATATGGAATTTGCCTGCAAAGCTGGCACGGAAGCCATCGTGGCTGCCATGGGGCTGGTGGGTTCCGGCATGGGCAGGTATGCCCTGGCGATCGGTGCAGATACGGCGCAGGGCAAGCCGGGCGACGCACTCGAATTCACGGCAGGGGCGGGCGGGGCGGCATTCGTGATTGGTGCGGCAGAAAACGCACTAGCAACCATCAACGCCTGCTACTCCTTTGTGACGGATACGCCTGATTTCTGGCGCCGCCAGTATCAAAAATATCCCGAGCATGGGCAGCGCTTCACCGGGGAACCGGCATATTTCAAACATGTCAGCACCGCAGCCCAAACCATGCTCTCACAATTGGGTGCCAGTGCCTCCGATTATGCTTACGCAGTCTTCCACCAACCCAATGCCAAATTTCCCGAGCGTATGGCGAAACAGCTCGGTTTCAGCAAGGAACAGATCGAACCCGGGCTGCTTGCGCCCGTCATCGGCAACACTTATGCCGGGGCGGCGCTGGTAGGGTTGAGCGCGGTACTGGATATCGCCAAACCGGGTGAGCGTATTTTCGTGGTGTCGTATGGCTCGGGCGCCGGCTCGGATGCCTTTGACATCCGGGTGACGGACCTGATCGAAGAACGGCGCGCCAAAGCGCCTGCTACCCAGCAGTATATCACGCGGCGCATCGAGATCGATTACGCCACTTATGCCCGCTATCGCGGTAAGATCACCATGAAATAAGGCATGCGATGAATAACGTTGTCATCATTGGGATCGGGCAGGTGCCGGTCGGTGAGCATTGGGAGAAGACACTGGCCAACTTGAGCACGACTGCCATCCGCAGCGCGTTGCAGGATGCGGGGGATCCACAGCCCGAGATCGTATATATTGGGAATTTTCTGGCATCCTCTATCTCTCATCAAGCTAATCTGGGTGCACTGGTATGCGAAGCTGCCGGATTGAATGGAGTGGAAGGAACGACGGTTGAAGCGGGGGAAGCCTCCGGCGCGGCTGCCCTGCATATGGGTTACCTGGCGGTGCGCTCCGGTATGGCAGATTGTGTGCTGGTGGTAGGGGTGGAGAAGATCACCGATATGATCGGCGCCGAAGTGGAAACTTATATAGCGCAGAGTGGCGATTACGATTATGAGGGTATGCAGGGCATCACCCCCAATGCCATGGCGGGGCTGTTCATGCAGCGCTACCTGACCCACTACCAGGCGCCGCGCGATGCCTTTGCGGTTTTCCCGGTCACCGCCCATCACAATGCACTCAGCAATCCGCTGGCGATGTACCAGCGCGAGGTGGATCTGGAAGCTTATCGCAAGGCACATGCAGTGCAAGCCATGCTCAAACTGCATGACATGCCCTCTTATGCGGATGGGGCGGCGGCGCTGGTGCTGGTGAATGAAAAGCTGGTGAAACCCGGGCAGAAAGCAGTGGGGGTGAGCGCCTGCGAGATCGCCACCGATACCCTGGCGGTACACGACCGCGCGGATATGCTGGCGTTCGAGGCGGTGCGCATCAGCACAGAAGATGCCCTGCGCAAAGCAGGCATCACGCGCGATTGTCTGGACTTATTCGAATGCTGGGATGCCCCATCCATCTACGGCATGCTTTCTTTTGAGGCTGCCGGGTTCGCCGAACGCGGCAAGGGTTGGCAGGTTGCCACCCCGGTTGCCCTGGCATTGGATGGCAGATTGCCTATCGCCAGCCTGGGCGGCATCAAGGCGCGCGGTTTTGCGCCCGGAGCGGCAGGTGTCTACCAGGTGGTGGATGCCGTCATGCAGTTGCGCGGAGAAGCCGGCCAGAACCAGATCACGGATGCGCACACCGCCATGACCCAGGCGCTCAGCGGCGCGGCTGACAGCGCGATTACCACCATTTTGCGGACACTGTAAATTTCTATCAGGTTCAAAAATTGATAGCTTTTGAGAGAGAAAGCTCTTTAAACTAGCATCACTCTCATAAAAGGAGTGATTACGAATGGAAGTACCACGCAATTGGCGATTACAAAAACAACGCCTTGCCTTGGTGGGCGAAATATGCCCGCACTGCCAGGCGAAGATCTTCCCCGCCCGCGATGTCTGCCCGCAATGCGGTGGCGAAGCCAAGACGGCTTTCAAGTTCAGCGGCAAAGGCGAAGTGTATTCCTTCACCACCATGTATAGTGTGCCATCCGGTTTTGAACAGAACGCGCCCTACACCGTGGCACTGGTCAAGCTGGAAGAAGGACCCATCATCACCGCGCAGCTCACCGATGTGGGCGAGCGCGAAGTGAAGATCGGTACCCCGGTGGAGATGGTCACCCGCCGCATCCGCCAGGATGGCGACGAAAGGGGTATGCTGATCTACGGGTATAAGTTCCGGCCTGTGGGACTTGGTCCGCACTAGGTCGTTGCCGAATCATCTGGAGGAGATTTAAACGGATCGTAACCTCTAAAGACCGATCCTTGTGGATATAGACCTTCTCAACCAAAGTATTTACAATCTTTCGTTTCAATTCAAATTGTTCAAGCCGTTCCTCATCTGTTTGAGGAACGGTATTTAATTCCAATAAACCGACCTTAAGATCAGCAAAATATTCCCGCGCATGTTCTTCCCACTGGTTGAGGGCAGACAGTAAAGATTGATCAGTTACCATCTCCATTTCCTGCTTCAATGTAATTTCTTGGGCTGAAAGATCTGCTAACTGCTCATCCATGTCTTGCTCTGAAATACTTCCTTTTCTCGCCTGGGTAATCACCCATTTCCGTTCTAAAACCAGATTATCCAACTCTCGTTGTATCCGATCGTTGTCTTCATTTGCGGATTTTGCCTTCTTACGTAGATCATCTACATAATCTCTTGCCCTTGCGATGAGAATCTCAGGGTCATCAATCGCACCTTTTACTTTCCCCCAAACATAGTCATCTGCTTTGAGATGACCAATGCTGCGAGGACAGTCCTCGTGAATCAGTTCCTTGTGATGTTGGGTGCAGCAATAAGTGCTGGACATGGTCTTGCGCGGCACAACCTCACCCTTACGGTTCTTTCGGGTTGCAGAAGATTGGGTTCTGCCGGCCCATTTACGCCCACAGGCGCATTTCAATAATCCACTAATCAGGTAATCATGGCGATAGTTGAACATAGGATGCTTAACGTTTCGTTCTCGAACAATTCGATATCGTTCATATGTTTTGGAATCAATAATTGGTGGTGCGGGAATCTCGAATACTTCTCCATCTCGACTTTGTTTCTTAACCCCGCGATAATATGCATCGGCAGCTTGTAAAATGGATTGAATTGAAGTGACCGCCCATTCAATTTTCCGAAGACGAGTTGAGCCTTTTTGAGGAGCACGCGCTTCAATTAATCTCCTTCGGATCTCCATCAGTTTGACGCCCTGGTTATACCATTCAAAAACTTTTCGCACCCACCTGGCTTCTTCCTCAACAATTTCTATAATTTCACCATTCCTACGATAACCATAGCGATCCTGCCCGGTGTTTGCTTTCCCATTACGTAAACGAGCCTTAACTCCCATGCTCATGCGTTCACGCATCCCTTTTAATTCCATGCTGGCCACCCATGCTTTAAGTGGGGCCATCATGGGATCGAATGATTCTCGGGCAAGAAGGACTTGAATATGATTATCCTGGATAGTATCTATAACCGTCAGCATAGCCCGCATACTGCGATATAAACGATCTTCTCTCCACGCAATAATATAACCAAAGTGCCCTGCAGCTGCGTCTTTCTGTAATTCCAGTAATTTTGGCCTGTCCACTCGTGTCCCCGAAGGATCAACCAACCGGCCTTTGACCCGATACTTTTCAGTGTCCCGATAAATCTTAAAAACCGTCAAATTGTTTTGTTGAGCCAGAGCTCGACATTCAGATTCTTGCTCATCCGGGCTGGCTTTTTCGCCCTGGTGTTCAGACGAGGTTCTTACATAAATGGCGGCAAGTCGATTGGAAGGTTTTATCTCATTCATTCGAGCACCTCGACTCCATGACCGTTGCGACGGATTTTTCCAGAGTGCTCCAGTTGATCCATGTAGCTATAAATGGTCTGTCGAGAAACATCCAAAGCTCGGGCAGCATCGCTAATCCCAAGGGTTGGATTGACACGAAATGCGTCCAATAATCTGGCAAGTCGATTGTCTAGTTTTGCTTTTCTGCCTGCCTGTAATCTGTTCAAATTCATGTCAATCTGTCCATTGTTTGACATATCGCTGGACATAGGGGATTCAAACAAGCCCCTCAAATCTTGACGCTGAAATCCATGGGCCATCTGACGTTCTGCTTTACGTTCAGCTTTTTCATTGGCAATTTGCTGAATCCGCTTCTGATAATCCTTGCGCAGCGCTATGACCGTGACACCTTCCAGGCTGAGAAAAGGGAAAATTGCCGGCGCGATCACTGACCAGGAAGGTTGGGTATCCAAAACAACAGTGAGAAGAACAGCGACTAAAAAGTAGATAACAATTAAAAACACCGCCAACAAAAAAGGAGCTGGGGGATCATTCTTTCGCCGGTTCTGGTTGAATTGGTATAGATCTAAAGCCGTTGCGCAGGTAACTAAGCCAAGCGACTCGATCACAGAGGCCGCAAGAATTCCAATGGGTACGGGCCATTCAAGATGGGTTACGGTTGCCCGACCAACCAGGTATGCCGTGGGAACAGGAGCGCACCAAGGCGCAATCTTTGCCACCAGATCAATCGCTCCGTTTTCAAAACTATCGATATTGCGTAAATCCATTTTCACCTCATTTTTAGAAACAAAAATCCGCTCATCCTCACCGGGAGAGCGGCCGATAGCATAGCGTGAGGCTGTACCGGATGTTCTGGTACAATACCTTCAGCCCTGTGCCGTCAACCCGGCGAGAGGGTTAGGGCCATGTTTGTGTTACCAGCACTGACTTGGCCCGTTATAAGGGTGATTAATGTTCACCTATATGAACATTATAGCATAAAAATAAAATTGTGGAAGTGTGTCAACCCTGATGTTTCGGGCCTCTTCTTCCCCCTTGTGCTTCCACTTTCTGAAGATAATCCATAAGAGATTGCCGGTCGATCATCAAAGCGGAACCCCATTTGCGAGCCACAATTTCGCCAGCGCGTATTAGCCGGCGTATGTGATTCGGATGGTATCCGCTGATCTCAGCAGCCTCTGTTGTTTTAAGCCATTCTTCAGGCATAAAAAATACTCCATCATGATTCTACTGTCTCATGACGTTGAATGCAATAAAATAAAAGCTCTCCACTTATTCAATTATTAAAGTCCTGACTTGCCGGTATTCAATCCCAAAAGCGGGGTTTGCGGCATATGCTGGGTTTTAGAAACCAACTCTCTCGGCAATTTTTTGTATTGCTCAGTCTGCTTTATTAATCCCGCAAATCCCGCATACACCGCAAGTAAATTGCCAGCGAGCTACCTTTGAATGACTGTCATTAGAACAACGCTCAATCCGCACTTGTGACTCTCCATAACGGGTACCTTGACGCTGAACAAAACCTTTCCCCAATCTTTTCTTGAAATTTGGCCGAATGTAACCACGTTCATCCAGCGGTGCTTCAAAAGTATCTGGTAACAAATCCATTAACTCAGGTATTGAGGCCAGTTCTTTGCAAATTTCTGCAATCGTGACCGGAGTATTCTGAAAGATTTCGTGAAGTGCCATCAAAAAGGCTTCCCACTGGGGACCCTCGTCATCAATGATTTCATAAAGACTCTCCAGGTTATCTAAAAATCCGGATATTCCAGCATATGTCAAGATTCCCCCAATAACCTTCGACCACTCTAAAAATCCACCAATGACCCGAGAACCACTTGCCGGTCGATCTGCAGTAAACCATCCTTGGGCGAGCGTCAGCACAGCGCTGATTAAGTCACCACGATTTTTCAGTACCCATTCTGGCAGGTCAGAATGTAGAAAGTTTTCTCGTTGCCAGGGACGGGAAGTTTTGGCGTCCAAACGAATCCAGTAACAACGCCGTGGAAGATCACCGCCGAGGCGAATATTATTACCATTTGCAATCCAGGTAGCGCTTTGTGGTATTTTCACCATCTCCGAGTGGCCAAGGATCCGATCTGACCAGATAGGCGCAGTAATTGCAGCTGCCACTTCGCTGGAGTCCAACGGTTCTGTCACATTGTCGATTGAAATTACCGAAGCCCCAGTCATCAAGGTTGCCGTAATCTTTTTACGCCACTCATCAGAATCTCTAGGGGCAGTAATCATTGCCGGTTCATGGCCGGTTGCGACCAGGCTGATCACTGATTGAAGCAAGGATTTTCCCGTTCCAGATTGGGGTGAATCAATCAATGCCAGAGGTACTTTCCCTGATATTGCCGGCCTGATAATTGGCGTAATCAAAAGTCCGATTGCATTTGCCCAGGATGATTGGTCTACAAATGGAAAATCCTGCATCACCTCTTGGATTAACTCAACGGCCAATGCTTTTCTATCCTGGCAGGACGCGTGAGTACTCCAATGATTGGTTATTTGAACATTAGGAACGTAATACAATTTTGTCGATGTATCGTATCCTGGATCAGCCAAAATGGACCCGTCTGAACGTATTGTTGGACACTCGATTAATCCGTTTATTATTGGAAATGGCCACGCTCCCAAAGAAAGGATATCGCGTACTATCTCATAAGGTGGTGGTACAGGATCTTTGAAGGTGGTTTTTTTATAGGTACGCTCCGAATAATAGTTGGCGATCCGGGCGAGTCGTCCACGTAACGCTACTTCAGAAAGAGGTTCGATGGCTGGTGTATGATGCTCATCTATTCTGATCCTGGACAACAATCCAGAACGGACAAAAAGAATCGGGGGTACATTAGCCGATGATAATGCCCGAATTGAATCATCCACCACATCGCGGAAGTGGCGATGGTTGACGCGAATGTCCGGAAGTCCATCTTGATTCGTGTCAGGTTCATCTTCTGTGTCATTACAGTGTAGCCCGAACATTTCTGCCGCAGTTCGCACTGCAGCAGAAATGTTTCCTTGATGCTCAAGTAAACAAAACACATCAAAGGGTGAGTGCCAATAGCCATCCCCTAAAGGATCGTTCGTGTTGTGGTGAAAACTGCGATTCTTTTCCTTCGAAATAAATACGGAGTAATGAGAACCGCCGGGGCGGATCGCTCTAACGTCACAAACCTGATAGCCATTTCGGGATAAAATGTCAGCGATGGTCACATTCCTGTTATACGAGCCAATGACATCGGCGGATTGTTTTCCGGAAGATTTCAAGTGATACGAATTCGCTTTATTTTGCTTGTCCAATTGTCGACGGGTCAATGGACACTCATCCAATAATCGAGCAGCCTGCACCAATGCGTTAGCCTCCTCTTGCGTGAATGTTGGAATATCAGTCAGGCTGCCCGAAATGATGGAATAAACAGCACCATTGGGATGTATACTCGGCTCCACTAAGATGTACCCGCCTTCACCGCGCGTTTCTATTGCAATTCGACGGCCGTCCACCTCTTGTTCATCTGTGACAAAAGCTAATTTCTGATTAATCCCAGGTTCCGGACAGCGGAAAAGTACATGCAGTCCTTTGCCGGTTTTCTGGACTACCAGTTCCTTCGTGCGTTCTCCGGCTTTTTCCAACCAGGTCTCGTAAAAACGTGGTTCGTCAAAGTCAATCACCAGCAAATTACCGGACACCTTTCCGGTAACGACAGCAATATTGCCTTCAGTGCCAAACCAGTGTTCCAGCGTTCGCTCATCCGCGATATGGTCCTGATATTCAGCCCACTTGATCCGTGGGCGTTTATCTCGGCCTACAGGAATGACCGATAGTCCGGCCATCGCGTAAGAGCGGGCAATTTCAAGCAGACTTGCCATTCTGCTTCTCTTCTTTTTCCATTCTGGATAGAAATTCATTGGCATCGGTGATCATTCTTTGGTAATTGGCCTGTTTCTGCTGCTCACCATTCGCTATTGCAGCCAGGCGCACCTTCCGCCCATATGCGGCGAGCAGATCATAAATTTCGCGAAGCTCTGCCGGCAGAGACGCCGTACCATTCGGTTTAGGGGTCAGGGTATTTGTTTTCGTCATTTCACTTCTCCTCTGGCGTGAGGGTAGTTTCAGTAGTTTTTTTCATGTCTGGTCCATATGGCAGCTTGTCTGCCGGCAGCAGTCCACGCCGGACCAATTCATTACGGACAATAACCACTACCTGGTCGGCAGGGCTGCGGACTTCCTGACCTGAAAGTTTGATCAGGGCAGAATATTCGGGTTGTTCAAGGATGATTCGTAAGCGATTGATCATTTAGCTCCTCAATATAAAAATGGCGGTTCTGTGTTTCGCCGCCATTTTCTATCGAAGGATATCCTTGCTGCAATATCCCAGAATATCCCGAAATGTCCTGAAACATCCCAATTTACCCTGAACGGTAATTTGCATTCCGATATGGCACAATTTGCTCCCCAAATTCCTTCCGCAACTGGTTCAAACGGTTGAGAATTGTCTTATCCGTTTTCTGGAGACGTATTCCAATGTCTTTACAGGTTAACCCACGATGCCACAGACGAATACACTCCCTATCCCAACCCTTGTCTGGAATCATCAGCCAGGTCTGAGAAGGTTCTTTCTTTGGTTCTTCGATAGTTGGGAGAGGTTCCGAATCAGTATTTGACGAGGTAATTTCTGAGCCCTTTATCTCCGGGGGTTTAAAATCAACAGGTAAAGATATGCTTTCTACAGTGGGTATCAAAAACCAGCCAAGCCGTTCCATCTCGTCCCGAAAAGCATCCCAAAGCCACCACCCCTTTTCAATATCAAACAAAGAAACCTTGAGAAGGGTATTTCCGTTCAGTAGTTTGTGGGCAACCAGGTCAAGAGAAGTATCCCTGTCCAAAAATCGAACGGCAATCGGATTAATATCCAGCGGAAATTCCAGGATTTTACGCTGTGTGCCAGGATTAAGGACGGTGCAGACCAGCCCCACCTCCTTCAATATCGATTCGCGAGCCATAACTGCAAATTCAGCCGGCGAACCCTGAATGACAAATTCAAAGGCAGCTCGTGGTATCTGGAGTAACCCCATTCTTTTACTCCATTGACCCCATAAACTGTCCTGGGGTTTATCCCTTTGGGGTTGATCCAACGTGTCTATTCCCCAAATTCTCAACCCATTCAAAAACCAATTCATTGCATTGGCACGCTGTTCTGAGCGTATCTGAAATAGTTCGTTTGCCAGGCGCGCTAACAACTGCTCTTCATCAGAAGCGGAACTGGCCAATCGGCGTATATCCGGTTGAATCGGGTTCAACTTCAATAAAAGGGCAGTGCGAAACAACTGAGTTTCAGCGGTATTTGGATATTCCGGAAAATGAGTGATTAAAAATGATTGTGAAGCTGGTAAGGCAGAAACACCGAACGCCACCAATGATCCCCAGGTTTTATGCTCCAGTGAGATATCCCATTTCTCAACCATCACAGAAAGATGAATTTCAGGATGTGCAAACGGAGGTTGAGAAAGCAGCCGGCATATTGCCAATAATCGATTTGAAGTTGTGTTAAGGATGCAGCTCGTCAAGGGTTAGTTTCTCCGATCCTGGGGAGGAACATAACTCTGGATGGTGACTTCCTTACGATTATGGCCTAACTGAATGGATGTATCCAATAACGCCTGATCATCATCCGCGCCAGCTTCAATCCTGTTTTTATAGTTTTGCGCTGCGAATGTTTTCCGGAAGCCGTGTGTGCCCAGGCAAGGAATTCCGAGGGCTTTACACGCTTTACGCACCTGTTCGCGCACTCGATCCGGGAGAGAGCCGCGGTCATGGAAAATGTGACCGGTTGGATTTTTCTCGCCGATGGCTTTGATCTCGGAAAGGAAGTGTGTTTCTTCTGGTGAAATGCGTACCTCGCGAGGTCTGCCACCTTTAGTATGACTCACATTCCCTTCCAGAGTGATAAAGCATGTTGCCACATCAATATCTTGTGCTCTAAGATAGACTGCTTCTCGAATCCGCAGCCCAGTTTTTTGCATCACATGCAGTACCCGCGCTGAAATTGGATCGATATTGATGATCCACTCGATAATTCGTTCCGCTTGCTCCGGAAAATATGCCACCGGTCGAGGTTCGGAGTGGAAGCCGCTTAATCCCCCATCGGTTTTATAAGGAAGTAACGGGGGTGCATCTTTGCCAAATACTCCGGTAATCCTACAAGCGCGATCCAGCTTACGTAACGATGCCATAACGCGTCCAATCCGGCCACCGCTGCGTTCACGCCGAATTAATTCTTCGACGAATGTCTGAGCCATCTCTGGCTCGACATCTTCAACTTCACTCACTTCAGGCCACTGCCTGCGGATGAATCGCGCAAATTCATGCACATCCGCCACCATGCTCTGCATGGTTCCAATACTGCGGATCACATCCTGATTGCGTCCATGTTGTTTATCTTCGTGCCGGCTGCCACCAGGTCGAAAGATTGCCTGGAGCGCTTTCATCATTTGATAAGATAATCCACCTTGTTGTGACATAATTCTGCACCTGCCTGTTTACGCTTAAATCGGGTTCGAACGGCTTTTTTTACCGTTTCTGGTTGTTTCCCTTTGTTTCCTTAAGGGAACCCCTTTCTAAAAATGGGGCGTTTTGTTGTACTTGCCTCGTTCAGACAGCCGCTTCGGCTGCACACCCAGGGATGGGCGCCCTATCCATCGGACAGGGTGACCGTTTGGTGTGAGGCCCACGGACCAGCAAGAGTACGGTCAAATCTCGCTGCCGTGCGCTCAATAGATCGACTGGACTCTGTTGAGCGGCTCCCGCTGCGTACTTCGCTTTGGGAAGGTGATGGGTGCAAGGTCAACTTTTGGGGATTCTCACGCGATCAGCAACACCTGCCGGCGATCCATTCCCCCTGGTTGTGCCGGTTCGGTTTTTGCGTGTTAAAACAAAAATACCAAACATTGCACCCGGGCGGAAATAAACAGGCCAACGTTCAGTATTACGGTATAAAAACAAGCTATCGTTAACTATTTTAGACGCTTTTGCGTCTCATTCAATTGTAATTTCATTATAGCACGCGTTTTCTATCCTGCCAAATCGCGATAGAGACAATTTTAAATTTTTCGAGGTTGAAAAGTGTTTGTAAGGTCCATGTTTATCGACTTGTACTCCATTTTCGTTGACATTTTTTGTTTCCTCACCTATGATTATAGAATACTCCCACGTGAGGTGGCTCATGCCCGGAAAAATTGTCAATCACTTTCGCATTTTACTGGCACAAAAGGCAACTAAGCAGCAGCAAAATATCGCTCTGATGGACGTGCAGCGCGAGACGGGCATTGCCTGGTCAACGCTAAATTCCTGGGCGAATAACCAGTTGACCCGATATGATGCAGCGGTGATCATGGCGTTATGCGAATATTTTGATTGCCAGGTGGGGGATTTACTGGTTTACGAAAAAGAAACGATTCCTGCTCCGTAATGAAAGACACCATAATAACTCGGAACAACGGCAACTATGACATATAACGAATCTGATACTCGCGCATACTTAATTGATCCCAAACTTGAATCCTCCGGTTGGGGAAGAGAACTTGTACGAAGAGAGCATTTTTATCGCCGTGACGTGCAATATACAGCCGGAAGAATTGTATTGCACGGTGATCGAGCACATCACCGAGAAGGTCGGAAAATTGATTATTTATTACGTTATACCGATTCTTTTCCTTTGGCCATCGTTGAAGCAAAAGAAGAAGGTTTATCGGCTGAAACTGGCCTTGAGCAAGCGAAAGCTTACGCTAAAGATTTGTCTGTTCCTTTTGCCTTTTCGACAAATGGCCACAATATCATTGAATTTGACTTCTTTACTTTAGACAGCCGGAATATCGATCATTTTCCCACACCCGATGAGCTCTGGCATCGCTGGATGATCAATACTGGCTTGAGATCACCAGGAATTGCTCAGAATCGGGCAAGTTATAGCCTAGATGATGCAACTGATCGACGACAAAACCCACTTCTATATCCTTATTGTCCTGAAACAATCACAGGAAAGAGTATCAGATATTTTCAGGAAGCAGCTATCAACCAGGTAATTCGCCGGATTGTTAAAGGACAGAAACGAATCTTACTTGCCATGGCAACAGGCACAGGAAAAACTTTCACGGCCATGCAATTGGTATGGAAACTAATCAAGTCGGGCTGGTTGCAACGACAGCACCCGGATCGACCAGGAAGGATTCTTTTCCTTGCTGATCGAGTGGTGCTTCGTGATCAGTCCTACAATGCGTTTGCTCCATTTGCCCGTGATGGAAATGATCCTCGTTGGTTGATTGAAGGGCATCCGCCCATTTTGACAAGAGATCTCTATTTTGGAATCTACCAATCCCTTTGGATTGAAAATGATCAGGGAAAACGATTGTTCGAGTTGTTTCCCAAGGATTTCTTTGATATCGTCATCATTGACGAAGCCCACCGGTCAGGGTTTGGCACCTGGCAGGAGATCCTCAAGCATTTTGGCGATGCCATTCATCTTGGCATGACGGCAACCCCAAAAACCACTGATAATGTAGATACTTATGACTATTTCTGTAGAGATGAGCCTGAAATACTCATAGATGCTGAAGACCCCTCGAAAGGTTCCCGCCGCCAGGCAGCTTATGAATACAGTTTGGGACGGGGCATAGAAGATGGTTTTCTTGCTACTTACAAAGTACACCGGGTGCGGACCACTGTTGATCAGAATGGCTTGAAACTGCAGGAAGCCGTCGAGCAGGGTGCGGAAGTTTTTGTCCCAGAAGATGCAGAGACACGAGAACTATACACCACGCCGCAATTTGAACGCGAAATTACTGTTCCAGATCGTACCAGGGTGATGGTGGATCACCTGGCCGGCTTGCTGAGGAAATTTGGGCCAACAGAGAAAACCATGGTTTTCTGTGTAGATATTCCCCATGCTCAACTGGTGGCCAGATTGTTAAATGATGCATTAGGTCATCTGGGGTTGCAACCTTATGCAGTTCCCATTGTGGCAGAGGAAGGGCAAGCACCTGTTTGGCTGCAACAATTCCAGGACAGTGATCATGCCACACCGGTTGTTGCCACAACTGCAGAATTATTGAGCACGGGGGTAGATGTTCCGGCTTGCCGCAACATTGTGTTCATGAAAACCATCTCTTCTCCGGTTCTGTTCAAACAGATTATTGGGCGCGGCAGCCGAGTAGATCCAGCTACAGATAAGTTATGGTTTAGAATCATCGACTATACCGGGGCAACACATCTATTTGATGAGTGGGATCGTCCCCCTGGCCCTGCTCCTGAGGTTCCTCAAGGACCACAGAGCGCATCGATCGAGGGACATGTCTCTAAGGTTGAAACCGGAGAAATAATCGTCGGAGCGACGGTAACACTGATTACCGGTCCAAACGCTCAGAGGGGGCCAATTCGATCTGATGAAAACGGTTGCTTCCGTTTTACAAATCTGCCCGAAGGAAGTTTATCTCTCATTGTCAGCGGAACTGGTTTTCGGCGCCGACAGCTACAAGTTCAGACCCTTGCAGATGAAACCACGACCGTAGATGTTGAATTAAGCCCTGAAGGTGAACCGGTCGGTCGTATTCGTGTCGAAGGTCTTGAAGTGCGAATCGCCGACGAAGCTGTCTTTGTCATCGAAGGTTCAGGCCAGCAACTCACCCAACAGCAGTATCTAGATTACACCAGAGAAAAAGTGCGGCAGGTTAGCCAGGCTCAGAAGATAGACGATTTGCGCAATACCTGGATTAATGCCATAACGCGCAGAAAGCTGCTGACTGACCTTCAAGCCGCTTCAGTTTATGTGGATGTGATCGCTGACGTACTTGGTCAAAGCGAAGCGGACCAGTTTGACCTGCTGGGACATTTAACCTTTGGCACACCACTCCGAACCCGTTCTGAAAGAGCTGCTGCTTTCATTAACCGCGAATCGCGGTTTCTTCAGGCGCAACCCAAACCAGCTCAAGAAGTGCTGCTGGCGTTGTTGGAAAAGTACCGTGCAACTGGCGTGGATGAGATCAGTGATCCGAGAATTTTTCGCTTACCACCATTTTTTGAAATGGGGCAAGCACCTGGCGTAGCACGCCGCTTTGGTTCGTTGCCTAAATTACAATCGAATTTAGCCGAGTTGCAGAGACGGATTTACGATTAACTGAACTAACTTACTGCGATAATTATCCTAAAACTAATTATCGCAGTATAATAGTGTAAATGATGAACAGCGAACCCCGTTACTCGCAATCACAAGGCCTAAAGTTGCTTGAAGCAGCAGTTAAGGAATATGGTCCTTTGTTTACATTGGAGCAGATCAAGCCGCTTGCCAACACGCAGAAATTATCAACCAGCCACCTCCGTTACCTTTTGAGCACTTTATCTGATGCTGGTTGGATTGAGATCCTAAAGCGCGGTACCTATCTAGTCAAGAGCCCATTGTATGCTGAAGAAGTTCCGGTATATGCGATTGCTGCAGCATTAATTCAGCCGATGGCGATCAGTCACTGGTCAGCTTGCGCCTACCATGGTTTTACGACACAGAATCCGGTCATGGTGCAGGCAACAACCCCAACGAAAGTGATTACACCTGAAATGCGCCTTGGAAAGGCACACAGTCCAAGAGGCCGAGCTGTGTGGACAGTCTCAGGACATGATTTTGAATTCATTCATATTGCCCCCAACCTCTTTTGGGGATTCCAGAAAATGTGGGTGAACTCATGGCAACAGGTGAACATTACAGATCGTGAACGTACCGCCCTGGATTTAATCGCCCGCCCTGATATTTTCGGTGGTTTCTCGGCTGCAATTGAAATTCTGGAAAACGCCATTAACCAAATCAATGTGGATCAATTGGTGGATTATGCCTTAAAGTACGATGTAGGCTCAGTGATCAAGCGGTTGGGTTGGTCACTTGAAAATCTCGGTTATACAGGGAACAGCCTCGAAAGTTTACGTGTTTATCCAGTAAAAAGGTACTATCGATTGGATCCCAGCCTTGAAGAAACAAACGCTAATAAAAATTCTCATTGGCATATATCTGAAAATCTAAAAAGGACCTAAATGCCAAGCGTACCTCAATTAATCCGATCAGTCTCCCAAAAGAAAAAAGTTCAACAATACATTGTTGAAAAGGACTACGCACTGAGTTACCTGCTGGCTTCAATCGTTTCTACGGATGGTCTGGGCGAGAACCTGGTATTGAAAGGCGGTACGGCGTTAAAGAAGCTCTATTTCGCGGATTACCGATTTTCTGAAGATCTGGATTATTCTACGCGGGTAATAGGACCAATCCAGCAAATTGATTCACTAATGGAGACTGTTGTTCACTCCATGGACGAGTTATTAAATGAACATGGACCGTTTCAGGTTGGCCTGGAACCACTTCTGTTGAAACAACCTCATCCAGGCGATCAAAAAGCTTACCTGGTGCGAGTACAGTTCCCGGAGCAACGACAACCGTTATGCCGGCTCAAGGTGGAGATCACGGTGGACGAACCCATTCTTACACCGGTGGAAATTCGTCCGGTTTTGCACGGGTTTGTTGAGGAGATTGATGCGCGCATCCCGGTGTATTCTCTGACAGAAATCACCGCGGAGAAATTACGAGCACTTTTACAGAGCAAAGCACGGTTGCAGGAACGCGGTTGGGGGGCAAGCCGGGTTTGCCGGGATTATTTTGATTTGTGGAATTTGTTGCAAATTCCCGGTCTAAAATCGCCAGAATTAATACCTCTATTGAATCATAAATGTGTTATCCGAGATGTTGCGTACACATCTCCAAACGATTTTGTGTCTGAAGATCTATTATCTGTTGCTAGGAATGAATGGGAGCAGCAGCTCTTACCCTTTGTGCCGGATGCGCCCCCGGCAGCAGAGCTTTTACCGCAGGTTCAATCTTTCATCTTATCCATATGGGAGTGACATTGTGGCATTAACCAACGGACAAACACGCGAAACCCTTGCCAATGACATGTGGCAAGCCTGTAAAATCTTGCGCCGCGACAACAATTGCGGCGGAGTAATGGAGTATATTGAGCATCTGGCCTGGCTGCTCTTCCTGCGCTTTTTGGATGCCCAGGAAGATATCTGGCAAACCGAAGCGGCTTTGGAGGGCAAAACGTATCAACGTATCCTCGAAAGCGACCTGGCCTGGGCGAACTGGGCGCGGAAAGACTGGCCGGCAGATGACCTGATCCAGTTCGTGCACACCCGCCTACTCCCCAGCCTGCAAAGTCTACACGGCGATCCGTTCCGCGAGACGATCTCTTCCATCTTCTCCGAGCGCAATGTGGTGGTGTGCGCTTCCGGTTACAACCTCAAGGACGTACTTAAACTGGTGGATGAGATTGACTTTCTTAACCAGGATGATGTGTACACCGTATCCCACGTTTACGAAACCCTGCTCAAGCGCCTGGGAAATGAAAATAAGGTCGCCGGCGAGTTTTACACCCCGCGCCCGATCATTCGTTTTATGGTCGAAGTGATTGACCCGCAGTTGGGTGAGACAGTTTATGATCCAGCTTGCGGTTCTGGCGGTTTTTTGGCAGCCGCTTTTGATTATATTCGCAGACACAACCCGGAGCGCACCATTGAGCAGGATTCCTTCCTGCAGACGCAGACCTTTTACGGCAATGAGAAGAAAGCTGTGCCCGCGCTGCTGGGGATGATGAACCTGGCGCTTCACGGTGTGACCGCTCCCAAGCTACGACGACGCAACACGCTGGAAGAACCGATGAAGACCACACCCGCCGAGCGCTTTGACGTGGTGCTCACCAACCCGCCTTTTGGCGGCACCGAAAACGACGCTGTTCAGGATAACTTCCCGGTCAAATCCAATGCCACCGAACTGCTGTTCATTGAACACATTATGAAGAAGCTCAAATCTGCTGCCGGTAAACGCTGCGCCATGGTAGTGCCTGAAGGTACGTTGTTTGGCGGTGGAGCCTTCGCAACAGTGAAGAAGGACCTGCTGGAACAGTTCAACCTGTATCTGGTGGTCAGCCTGCCGCCGGGTTCCTTTGCGCCTTATGCCGACGTGAAGACCGCGCTGTTATTCTTTGAGCGCCCAGGGCCTACCAAAGAGGTGTTGTATTACGAACTGCCCATTCCCGAAGGGTTGAAGAAATTCAGTAAAGGCAGCCCGATTGGCGACGAACACTTTGACGAGCTGCGCCAGGTTTGGCAGATATGGAACCAGTACCGCCAGCAAGGAGGAGAGCGGCCGTTTGGGCTGGCAGCGGAACTGCGCGAACAGTGGCGCGTGCACCGCCTATGGGAAGGATATCGGGATGGAAAATCAGAAAAACCAACTCCATCCCCAAATGATACTCAAATCGCTTCATTATCACATCAATCCGCAGGTCCATTACCATCACTTAACAACAACGTATGGATTGAGTTGTTGGAGGGAATAAAAGTAAAGAACTTCGATCTTACCCCAGCGAACCCTCATAAAACCAATGGTGCTATACTTCCAAAGCCTTGGGAAATTACGATGAGCTTGAAAGAACGTCTGCGTGAGCTGAACATAATTATCGATCATCTTCATGAAATGGTAAGTAATGGAGAAAAAGATAATGATTAATAAAGTTACTTGGGATTATGTGCCCCTTGAAAATTTGATAGAAGTTCATGATGGTCAGCGCAAGCCAGTCACTGCAAAAGATCGCGCCAAAGGACAAACACCTTATTGTGGTGCTAATGGTATTGTTGATTATGTTGATGGTTATACACACGATGGAGAATATTTGTTGTTGGCAGAGGATGGTGGCCGGTACGGTCCAGGAGAGAGAAGCGCTTATGTAATGACCGGTAAGTTCTGGGCAAACAATCATGCGCACGTTCTTAGCCCAAATTCAAAGCGCATTAATCTTTATTATTTACTACACTACTTAAATTTTTGCGATCTTTCCAGCTTTCTAAAAGGCGCGACTAGGCCAAAGCTAAATCAGGGAGATATGCGGAAAATTCCTGTTTTGTTGCCAAGTCCTGACAATTATGCTCTTTCGCTAGATATTCAAAATCGGCTTGTCTTTCGGCTCGACTCAATATTTTCAGAACTTTCCGAAGCCCTCCGGCTGCACGAAAAGATCGTCGCCGACACCAACCGGCTGATGGAATCCGTGCTGGCGGATAATATGCCAAATCCCGAAAATGAATTATTCGAAGGATGGGGAGCTATACCATTATCTGAATTGGCAAAAGAGGAATCCAACCAAATCATCCCCTCACAATTCCCATCTGAGACATTTAATTATTGGGGGCTCGATGCTATTTCAGAAAGTCAGATTACAGAGCCACCTCCCAATTACATCCTGGGTTCTGAAATCAAAAGCACTTGTGTCGCTTTTTCGGAAAAGCATGTACTTTATTCAAAACTACGGCCATATTTGAATAAAGTGATTGTTCCTTCAATTAGTGGCATAGGTTCTACAGAATGGATCGTATATGAACCAAATCCGAATATCATTCGGAGAGAGTATCTTGCATTTGTGATGCGAACCAAGTGGTTTGTAAACCTTGCCTCTGGGAGTAGTTACGGAGCAAGAATGCCGCGTGCAAATAAATCAGTTTTGCGTACGACAAAAATACCAATCCCATTAATTGCCGAACCGAATCTGTCACTTTCTGTCCAAGACCAGATTATAGACAGGATTTCACAGTTTTCGTCTGAAGTAGAAACAATGCGGAAAGGTAATCGACAACAGGAAGAATTGCTAGATCAACTTGAACAATCCGTCCTGGCGCAAGCCTTTCGGGGGGAGTTGTAAGCGATGAATTCCCAGTCTGAAATTCGCAGCCGTATCCATCAAATCTGGCAAATTTTCACTGCCGCCGGGGTGACCGATCCGCTGACAATCATTGAAAACCTGGCTTACTTTTTCCTGCGGGAAGAATTTCAGATCGGGGATCTCTACGAGGTCACATCCAGCCGCAGGCAGTTGCTCGAGTCGCAGCAAAGCACCCGCGGTGGTTTCATGCCTATAGACTTGTTGCCTGACCTGATGAATAAACTCCCGGATCTGAAAGGATTGCGGGATATCAAACAACTGGTGCCACAGTTTACCGGTTCCTTGGGCATTAACGGATACCTGCAAATTGGCGATGCTGTGCATACCTTGCTTCAAGATGTATCATCCGCGGCTCAGGTTTTCAACGAGGAACTTCCGGAATTTCTAGACAGAATGGAGCCCGGAGGACGTTATTTCACCCCGCGCCATCTCACTCGATGGGCTGCATCTCTACTGGAAATCTTTCCCGGAGCTCGCCTGGCCGATTTCGCTTGCGGCAGTGGTGGTTTTTTAGTAGCTGCCGCCGAAAAATTGCCTCAGGTGACCGGCGTGGAAATCTCACCCAACTGGGCGCGGCTGGCTTTTACGAACTGTCTCCTTCATGGTATCCGAAAACCGGATATCCGCATTGGGAACTCACTATCCATATTTGGAAAACGCGAAAAGGAGACCCGGTTTCATTGTATTTTGATGAATCCACCTTTTGGGGCCAGGGTGGATGATTCGTTGGTACAGATGGCGTTTGATTATAAGATGAGCGGTCGTTCCGAAACCGTTTTGACGGCACTTGCCTGTGAACATCTGAGTGAAAACGGTCAGATGGTGGTTTTCGCACCCTCAGGTTCCCTGTTTGCCAACAGCGGCGGAGAACAAATTCTACGCGAGGGATGGGTTGAAAACGGCGAGCTTGCCGCCGTGATTACATTGCCAAAAGACGCCTTCCAACCCTACAGCCAGGTGGCTACACATGCGCTGTTGATTGAAAAGACGCAGCAGCCAGCTTACATCAACTGGTTCTTCCAGCCTCGTTTTGACGGGTTCACTTCTGGTCGCAACCGCCTGCCGGACCCTGAGCATAACGATTTACCCATGGTCACCGCGGCGATCCGCAGCCGGAAGGAGACTCGAGCGGTCATTCCATTGGACATAACCGATCAGGGTCTGGCCGGTTATAGGGTCCTTTTCACCGATGAAAATTCACGCTTTCGGGTCAATCGGCTATCCCGCTTGAATGCTCGCGAGACCTGTTATTTGGTGGACGTTAGCTCTGGTTCCGAAAACAGCTTCTATTGGATCAATCAGGCCAACATTATAGCGGTCGATGGACAAACACAGCCGATTACATTCCCCATGCAACAAAGTTTCGATCACGAAATCAAAGCGACATTTCTACAAGGCGCATATTCGATCCAACTCACCGACACGGGGGGAGAAATTCGTGGTGAGCGGAAGAATGTTTACCCCCTTCAGATTGTGACACAGTGGGAGGATGCGGCCTGGATGGGCATCGTTCTGAATGCGGATGGATACCCGGCTGGCCCGGCATTCATCCTCAATGACGTTCCCACCCGGTTTAAAGAAGCCGATGATATCATTTTTTCCTGGGATATTGAGATCCCATTTGACTCCAACGGGGTTGAGACTGCCTCCTCAGATGAGAACAGCGGAACATTGATACTTTTCCAGCCCGGCAAGTTGGAGGGAATGAAACTTGCGGAGCAAGTGTACCTTTTGAAAAGCGGAAAACACTATTGGCTGCGTATTCATCTGGAGAAGAACAACTCAGCGCAGTTTGAAATCTTCTTTCACGAGAACGGCAGCTCAGTTTTCGAATCGGACGGGCGGCAGTGCGGAGTTGTGTTTACTGGGGAAGGTGAAGTGTTGGGTGTGGCTGTACCGAGCCATGTTATTCAAAAAACCAGCAACATCGATCTACAACCCGCTACTTACTTTCCGCGCCAACGCGAGACCAGCGAGGCAGGGTTGGAAAGCCCGGTCGAAGTTTTGAAAAATATTCATTTGGCACAATTGGAATTAGCCGGGCAGATCAGGAAATTGCTGACCCTGGCAGAAATGAAGCCCGCAGCAAATGAATCGATCCCATCGTTCTGGGTGAAAATTAGCCCAATGGGGGAACTGCGGGGTATCCAAAAAGATGTTCGGGACATCATTCAGACCATGGTGGAAGAACACGAGAACATTTTTATTCCGAGACCTTTTCGGGTTTCGGATATCGATACACAAATTCGAAATAACCTTCGGGATGTTTTTATGAAACAGGTGGACCCCGATCTGGTAGATGGCAAAGCGGGTCTAGAACATCACACTGAACAAGACATGCTGAATTTTGTTTCGGACAACAGTTATTCCGAACCAGACCTTATGAGGGTATTGGATCTATTTGAGCGAATGGGAGTAGTAGTTCGAGTTTTGATTGATGGAGCGGAGTATTACCGGTTGAGCAGCGAGCGTGAATTCCTTGGAGGAAAACCGCAATGAAGTTGATTCGCCTGTTTATAAAAGATCACTTACTGCTGCATGACTTGAATTTACGGTTCGATCGTGACGGCCGTCTGGATGAGAAAGAGAGTTACCGTCTGGATTTCCTGGTGGGGGTGAATGGATCTGGAAAAAGCACCCTGCTGCGCACCCTGGTCGAGATATTTACGTCATTACAAACAGGGGAAGGCGCAGAATTTCAATATGAGCTTGAATATGAATTGGAAAACAAAGGTCAACCGATCAAGGTGTTGGTCAGAAAATTCTGGGAAACAGGGTTAGAAGCCTGGCACGTGATTTCCTCTGTACAAAAACCAGATGGGTCTCAAGAAAACCTGGAAAATCCTGTTGTAGACCGCCAATACAGACCTGAAGGGATCGTTGTATATACCACCGGTTCAGAAGAAGAGTGGGATAACATCCTTAACCATCGTTACCTGGCAACGAACAATTCTCCCGCAGACAAAGAAATTCTTACCGATAAAAAGAAACGGTTTATTTATGAAACGCCAACTCAGGTGGTCAAGGAAGAAAAAACTGAGCCGCTTGCGCAAGAAGAAATGCCTTTTCTGCTATTGCGTAGCTCGCGGTTGAACGCTATAACACTCTGCGGATTGTTGCGGTACCTAATCGACCCTGAATCAGTCAATCACCAACCACTTGCCGGCGTGTTGGATGCGGTTGGTATCGAAAATTTTGCGGGTTTTTCCTTGCGGTTTCGCATTTACGACCGGCTTTCAAATAAATCATTCTATGAGAAACTCCTTGATCTTGAGCCCCGCCCCACAATCCTTCAACAAGCGTCCGACCGGCTGGTGGTTTTTGAAATAAATAAGGATCCTAGAGCAGCCAAACGGCTTCTCGATCAATTCAATGGTGCCTTTGGATTATTCAAGACTCTGGACGCCCAGCTTGATGACGATCCCACACACACCGGCAGCCCGACTTTACAGGATATCAATCTCTTTTTGCAAAGGAAATCAATAGAACCGGTTGATGGTGAAATCGCTAACGCTCATATCCCGAGCGTGTTTCTCCTTGACTGGTTGAGCGATGGCGAGCGGGCTTTTTTGGGCAGAATGGCATTGCTGGCCATGTTAGATATGCAAGATAGCTTGATTATCCTTGATGAACCGGAAGCCCACTTTAACGATTTCTGGAAACGAGAAATTATTAATATCGCAGACAAAATGCTTTCTGGCAAATATAACCATGTTCTAGTGACCACACATTCCAGCATTATGTTGTCTGATGTAACCGAATCCCAGGTTACTCTCCTGTCCAAAAACTCACAAGGGTGGTCTGAAGAAGTGGTGATACGAACACCAATTCTTGCAGTAGATCCAAGCGACATTATGGTTGATTGGTTCGAAACCAAAAAATCGGTCGGCGCATATGCTACTCGCTATCTTTCCGAAGCATTAGAAAGAGGGAACCAGGAGGAATTACGAAAATTGTTAGAACAAATTGGCCCTGGCTATTGGCGATACAGAATTCAAGACAGGCTGGAGGAATTAGATGATTCATCCCGTTAATCGCCCAGACTGTATTGATGCATTATGGCTAGCTGTTTATATTCAAGAAGAGTTATTGGAATTAAGTTTAGCGCTTGACCCTTCGGATATTAGAAACCTCAATTCAATATTTGGATCAGATACTGTTTCTTGGCTATGGAAATATAAGCAAAAGTTAATTGACCCTTTAAGGGGATTTTATAGTCATACGAATTCAGCAGAGAAAAATGACATACTTACCGCATTCCGCCACGATATAAATTATTACAAACAATATAATGATGGAACCTTTACTTTTTGTCTTCAGCCTAAGGCAAATCTGCCATCGCTTTTAGCAGCTCAGGTCGGTTGCTGGTTAGAAAACTTTTATGATGTCATAACGCAGAAGGGATTTCCTGCTATTGTGTCAGGATATAAATGCGATATAAATGCGCAGGTTATAAATTCCGAAACACTCTCAAAAAACAATGGCTTATACGTTTGTCCAGTGTGTGATGGGACATGGATGGAGAAAACAAGTACCGGAATTCTTGGATCAATAGACCATTTTCTTCCTCGGTCAATATATCCTGCATTAAGCGTTCATCCATATAACCTTCTGCCCATTTGCATTACATGCAATGAAAAAATCAAGAAAGATAAAGATCCTTTGACATATTTGCACCCTCGTAATTTGTCAGAAACATTTCACTCATATATTCAGCCTGCAAGGGATGTGGTTCAAGTACAAATCGGGTCATCATGGGCCATTGTCGATAATGGTGCCCACACCCAAAATCAGTTGCTTATATTTCCAGATATCTTTGATTTGCCTGGCAGATGGCAACAAGATTCAGATGAATTTGATCGCGCAGTTCGGCGGAGAATACGTGATTCGGTCGATGCTAAAAAAGATGAAGGACAGGATGTTGACCATAATGCTTTCGATAGAATTTTACTAAGACTTGATCAAAGGCTTTATGAAGAATGGGGGGGTATGGGGAATAGTTACCCGGCAACCTGGTATTTTCGATGGTTATGTCAAAACAAAAAGGCTGAATTATTGCTTGATTATGTTGGTTAAGTAAATGTATTCTTAATCATCTCAAAGATAGGTGAAGGGCAGCAGAAAATTGAGATAACTTGGAAAATAGTTATCAACCAAGTTTGAACAAACAGAGTAGGTCCTAGTGGAAGATGTAATAACCCTTTTTGAGAGACAAACAATTCCTTACCAGTCTCTTGGCTTGACAGCCAATGATCCCTTGTTGGAAATCCTGGATCGTTTAAATCAAAATTCAGGAAAGGAATTGATCCGCCTTGAACGCAAGGGTTTGCGCGCCACTCAATTTGTGGGGGTGATCCAGGCAGGTGGACGCACGATTCAAATCTTACCCAAAATTGATTGTGATCCAGAAGCCAATACTGAAGCAGTCGTAGGCTCAGCACCTTATGAAAGAGCAGCCGTCTCTGCATCACAAAACTTTTTGCACTTCTTAACCCATGCGCGCCACCTGAAATTGCACAACCAATCTATGGCGTCATTAAGTACCAATCGTGGCACCTGGCTTGAAATGCTTACTCGTCTGTTCGCTGTCGAACTGCTAACCCAATTACAACAGGGTTTTCACCAGGATTATGTTCGTAGAGAAGATTTACTCCCCTATATACGCGGGCGATGGAACATTGCAAGGCAATTTTCCCGTCAACCGAATTTAACTCAAGGATTGGATGTTGCTTACGATGATTATTTGCCAGATAATTTACTTAACCGGGTTTTCCGTCTTGCAGTAGATCGGTTACAACGGATAACACGTGATACACAGAATCGTCAAATGTTGGCGGATCTTGAAATCTGGTTGCAGCCAGTTCACCTCCCTGCACAGTTAAATTCCGTAGATTTGGATCATATTGAATTCAATCGTTTAAACGAACGTTTTTATCCCGCTTTTCAATTAGCTCGGTTATTGTTGGAAGGTTTAACGGTGCAGTTGTTGGCTGGTGGGCAGCACGCTTTTGCCTTTGTTTTTGATATGGATCGCCTATTTGAACAGTTTATCGCCAGTTTTTTGCAAACTTACAGCCGGCTTATTCTGCCTGAGGAATGGCGAGATCTACCAATTGAGTTACAAGGCAACATATCCAAGCGACACCTGGTCTTACCGATGCCGCTGCCTGAGAAACCGATGTTTCCCCTAAAACCTGACATTATCATAGGTTTTCCCGGTCAACCGAATCTGATTATTGACACAAAAAATAAGGCACTTCCTCTAAGACAGTCATATCGTGCAGTCGCTGAAGGTGATGCTTATCAAATGCTAGCCTATGCCACCCAATTTCATTGTCGGAATATTTTACTTCTGTACCCGCACACGCTTGGAGCAGAAGTGTTCACACCTAAAATGCTTATGGTTGAGCAAACCTCTATCCGGATATTCGTTGCGACTTTGAATTTACATCAACCATTGAATCAAATTTTTCCATTGATCCAGGAATTTCGTAATATTTTGTATTCGACTTTATCGCAAGTAGGTTCACCATCGGAGGTAATATGGCCCGTATGACAGAATTTCAACCACTCTACGATGCGTTCCACCTTTTTCAGGAACGTTGCTTAAAGCAGGACCGTTCACTTATTTGGCCGGACCAACCGATATGGACGATCGCCAACTTGCAGCGTTGGAAAACGCAGGTTATTGATAGCCCTAACCTGGAAGGGAATTTAAATTTTAACGAGAAATTAGAACAACAACTGGTTGGCGCACCACCAATCTTATGGGGGCTAGCAGCTGATATGCATTATGTATACTATTTACCATCTACGAACATCACGCTTGCCACACGTTTGCGTAATATAGGCTGGGCTGCTCAGAAAAGCGGTTTGACTCTACCACCAGAAAACGACCCCATTTGGGCAGCTCAAAAGAATGGATTTACCAGAACCACTCAGAAATATCATTTTCGATATGCCCAACTCCATTTATTGGCTGCATTTGCTTTAAGATTAAAAGAGCAAGGTAATGCCGAACAAATACTTACAGATTCGCCCCAAGTCCAATCAATGCTCGATGAAATCCTGGAAGGTATCCCAGCAAAAGGCGATCGAGCTTATGATCTCCGGCATGCCATCTTGTATTTGATGTTCCCAGATCAATATGAGCGAATTATCAGCACCACGCACAAAGAAAAAATTGTTAGTCGCTATATTAAGTATGTTTCTGACCCACACACAGATCTCGACACGCGGTTACGCCAAATCCGGGAACGTTTAGCCGGCGCCCAACCAAGTGGCCAGAACTTTGACTTTTACAGGGATCTTAAACAAGAATGGAATCCCGATGAAGTGGAGACACCGCCGCCACCTGAGACAGGCAAAAAACCGGAAGAACCTCAAAAGGATACCAAGATTGTAGTTGATGCTTTGCGCTTGTTGAACCGCTTTAAGAATTTGATTCTTTTCGGTCCTCCTGGAACAGGCAAAACTTTCTGGGCGAAAATTATTGCAAACCGCCTAGTCTCTCCTCAACTCGAACAGGCGCAGTCTCGAGCGACCTTTCTGCAAACGGTCATAGAGGATTTACCTTTCTACGATATTTTAGCTTTGGATATGTACAGAGCAGGACATGATAAAAAATATACAGTCCCTCAGCTTGAAGAAATGGAATTGGTTCAGGCTCGTTTTAGACAAAGTCCGGTAAAACACCAAAAAAACCAAATATGGGGGTATCTACAGGCGCATACAGCTATCGAAAGTCAGACCGTCAATCTGACTTCACGTGCTGAGCCTTTCCTTTTTGACAAAACTGCAAATAGCCAATGGTTTTTGACACCTGCCGGCAAGGAATATGTCCAAGGCACCTTAACGGATCGACTTACCATGATCAAGCAAGGCCCTCCCGCAACAAACCAACCAGAAGATTTTATCCGTTGGGTGACATTTCACCAGTCCTATGCGTACGAAGATTTTGTAGAAGGCCTGCGCCCCAAAACCGAACAAGGCGATGCGATGGTTTTGGCTTTTGAATTGAAACCAGGGATCTTCCGTAGCCTATGTGCGCGTGCTAAAGATGACCCAAATAACCAATATGTTCTGGTTATTGATGAAATCAACCGTGGAAATATCGCCAAAATATTTGGTGAGCTGATGACGCTTATTGAAGCGGATAAGCGAGGCAAGCAGGCAGTTGTACTTCCATACAGCAAAGAGGATTTCCAGGTTCCGGTAAATCTAGCCATTATCGGCACAATGAATACCGCTGATCGAAGCATTGCCTTACTGGATGTCGCTTTACGCCGGCGATTCGCTTTTCTGGAATTATTACCTGAGGCAGAACTACTTGACGGAATCAATGTTTCTTTGGCAGAAGAAGATGCTTTGAACATTGGGACCTGCTTGAAAAATTTGAATCAGCGCATTGTTGAATTTCGTGGTGCAGATTATCAGATCGGACACAGTTATTTTCTACCACTCCAGGGGATCGCGGATGAGGTGGAAAAGCTTAATTGTTTGGATGATATCTGGAACTACCAGGTTGTACCGCTGCTCAAAGAATATTTCTACGGCCAGGTTGACCTTTTACGGCAGGTTCTGCCCAGTTTCTTTAGTCAGGATGATGGAGGGCAACCTCAATCTGCAAGTGGCCTTGTAGCCTTGCATGGTGAAGACCTTGTGGCCGCGTTGAACAAGCTATAAATTAAAAGTGTACCCATACGGGATTCTTTTCATAAAGCTACATAGTGAAAGATCAGTAAAGGCATAGAAGTATGATACAAAAATATTCACATGGAGAGACCAGATGGGATTAGCTGAATGGTTCAGCACATTCTGTGCAAATATCCAAGTTCAAGATGGTGGAACAATTTCCACAAGATACAAAAACATAACCCGGAGGTTAAATTCGGATTATTGGACAACTACGTCTGACACTGCCCATAGTCTATACGTAGGCTCATATGGAAGGAACACAGCCATCCAAGGAATCAGTGATCTAGATATGATCTTCCAATTACCATATTCTGTCTATGAGCAATATAACAATTACTCAGGAAATGGGCAATCTGCGCTCTTAAATGCGGTTAAGACTTCAATTGAAAAAACATACTCCACAACAAGTATCCGCGCAGATGGTCAAGTGATTCTCGTTCCATTCAATGATGGCATAACTTTCGAGGTGGTTCCTGCATTCATCAATAAAGATGATAGTTTCACATATCCGGACTCAAACAATGGTGGAAGATGGCGTACAACAAATCCCAAGCCAGAAATTGAGGCTATTCGTTCCCGAAATGCTGTTTGCAATGGCAACCTTATTCTTCTTTGTCGAATGATGCGTTCTTGGAAAAATAAATGGAACGTTCCAATTGGTGGACTGCTTATTGATACGTTGGCATATCAGTTCATTGAAAGCTACACTTATCGAGATAAGTCGTATCTTTATTATGATTATTTCTGCCGAGACTTTTTTAAATGGATGGCAGAACAAGATGAAAATCAAGAATATTGGAAAGCTCCTGGAAGCGGTCAATATGTTTATGGTAAAGGCCTTTTCCAATATAAAGCAAACCGTTGCTATAACATTTCACTGGAAGCAATCGCCCACGAAACAGCCTCTCCCAAACAAGAGTGGTCAGCAAAACAAAAATGGCGAGATATTTTTGGGAACTCGTTTCCAGACTAACCTTAATGAATAACTAGAAAAAGGAGAGGTTTTATGGCATCTGATACGCTCCTGATGAGTATTCGCGAATCTTTTGGCAGAGTTGTCTATACCCACAAAACCCACGAGAAACAAATAGAAATTCTTTGTTTTTATGAGAAAACTGCTCGTTGGTTAGAAGCGGTTTTAATTTCTTTAACGGCAGGTGGAGCAATTACGTTATTGTTTGGGCAAGGTTTCTGGTTACAACTTGTCACTGCCATATTGGCGTCTGCTGCTACATTGGTCACTATATACCAACTCAGTTTTGATCCAGGGCGTTTAATTAGAGACCACAGAAAATGCGCTCGTCGTTTATGGTTAATTCGTGAGAAATACATCAATTTATTATCCGATTTAATTGATGAAGCTATCGATGATGATAAAGGTCGATTACAGCGTGATACTATCCTGAAGGAACTACAGGAGATTTATTTGGAAGCTCCGGATACTTCATCGAAGGCATATTCAATGGCACAAGCCGCATTGAAAATAAAAGAAGAAATGTCTTTTACCGATGATGAAATTGACCAATTCTTACCAAAACCATTGAGAAAAGGGGGAAAATAAAGATTGTCTACTGGGTGCCTGGATTAATCGCATTTTACGACAGAATAAATGCAGACTAAGATTCTGTATAATAATTACGACGTTCCTTCAGAGATAGTGTCAATGGAAAATCTAGAAAATGATTTTGAACGAGCACAATATCTACAAAATTTGCTGATCAATCTTGCTACAGGTGGTCAAGCTGAAAATTCAGAGTATCAGGAGTTGCGCCAATATTTCCTTGATAACTCTGCAACCAAGTCTACACTACCATCATGGGTAAGATTAAATCGAGATTTATCACAGTTTTGGCAGTTCATAAAATTTAAGTTCTCAACTTATGCAGAAAGGCGGACGTTTATTTGGAATGAATTTGCTCCTTTACTGGAATTTTTGGAAACTGGCTCAAAAACCCCAAGTGACCAGCCAATTTCCGAAGTCTTGAAACGTTTTAATGCTGAAAGTGTGCAAATAGTTTGGGCAAAAGCTTTAGACAGGCGACAATCAGACCCTGATGGGGCAATTACTGCGGCCCGAACTTTAATAGAAACTATTTGTAAGCATATTCTGGATGAGAAAGGCATTGAATACAATGCGAAAACCGATTTGCCTCAACTTTATCACTTGGCGTCTACAGAATTAAGCCTTTCACCAAGCCAATATACAGAGGATGTATTCAAACAAATATTGGGCAGTTGTTCTGCTATCGTCAATGGACTAGGTACACTTCGTAACAGGTTAGGAGATGCCCACGGACAAGGTAAAAAAACTGTTCGTCCTGCGGCTCGACATGCAGAACTTGCGGTAAACTTGGCTGGTTCTGTAGCGTTGTTTTTGGTTGAAACATGGGAATCTCGCAATTCAAAAACGGTCTAATACCACGTACGCTGGTCAAGCACGGATTCGATATCCGGTAGCTTTTTCTGTCGAATACCGCCCTTGCCGGTAACGCCTGGCGCTAGATCGACACCTTCACCTCTCCCCCGCGGACCGAGTCGGATGTACGGGTATAAGTTTAGACCGGTTTTACGAATGAACTAATACTATCAGCGGTAGTTTTAGACGAAAAAAAAGTGCTCTCCAGAAATGGAGGGCACTTTTGTAACTGGCGGATTATTTTCGGGAGTAGAATTAACAAGTGAGGGATTATTTTTCTTATAATAATTTTCCTAATTGAATCCATGCCACTCACTTACTGGAAAAGGGTAGTATTGAGTAATAGGGTGGTTGCCGACCCGCCCTTCTACCTAACGCAAGCCGTTAGGCGATGATCGAGTCTATTCACCCATTAGGAGTTTTTTCACAATGGACATACCACGGATATTCAACATCACTGAGAGTGCTCACCGCATTCACAACCCGATCACACCCGAAAAGCTCGCCACGCTGGGTGCGGCGCTGCGTCTGGAATCGGGAGCCCGAGTGCTCGACCTCGGCAGCGGTTCGGGAGAGATGCTGTGCACCTGGGCGCGCGATCACGGCGTCATCGGTATCGGCATCGACATGAGCCAGTTGTTCACCGAGCAAGCGAAACTTCGTGCTGAAGAACTCGGCGTCGCAGATCAAGTCAAGTTCATCCATGGCGATGCTGCCGGCTTTGTTTCTGACGAGAAGGTCAGTGTGGCTGCCTGTGTCGGCGCCACCTGGATTGCCGGGGGAGTAGCCGGCACTATCGAGCTTCTGGCGCGCAGCCTGCGCACCGGAGGGATCATCCTCATCGGCGAGCCGTACTGGCGGCAGTTACCGCCGACGGAAGATGTTGCCAGAGGGTGTCTTGCCAACTCGATCTCCGACTTTCTCATGCTTCCAGAACTTCTCACGTTTTTCGACCATCTTGGCTACGATGTCGTTGAAATGGTTCTGGCTGACCAAGACGGCTGGGACAGATACGAGGCGGCCAAATGGCTCACCATGCGCCGATGGCTTGAAGCCAATCCCAACGACGAGCTCGCGAAGGATATTCGCGCCGACCTGACCACGGAACCCGTGCGCTACGCTGCTTACACGCGTGAATACATGGGCTGGGGTGTGTTCGCTCTGATGCAGCGATGACGCGTTGGCGCATCCGGCGGGTTGTCAACGGCTGTGACGCGCTAAAGTATCATCTTTATTTCTCTGGTGCGGACCGAGTCGGATGTACGGGTATAAGTTCAGACCGGTGATGGGATAAACGAAGAAAGAAAATAGGAAAAGCTCTCAATTCGAGAGCTTTTTGTTTACCAAATGAAAGAGAGGGCTATACTTATTAAAAATGTGAGGATAAAAAAGATTCTCTCTCACTATCTAACCATGAATCACAAGCAACGATACCACTAATTAATTGGGAACTAATATGGCTTATTTGCAGGTTATCCAGTCATCAGAAGATAGGTATACGGCAAATTTACAGCGCATCATGCGTTCGTATAATTAGGCAACCTATTGAAAAAACAAAAATGTCTATGAATCGCAACCTCAATTTTGAGTTTAGTTTCAAGTTCTAAACATTAAATTGTCTTTTCCGAGAAGATAGCGACCATGAACAAAATATATAGATACACAAGTTTTGAGTCTTTCGTGGATACAGTTATAAGAAAGAAGCTAACTTTTGTTCACCCAAGTTTATGGGATGATCCGTATGAATTACACTATCTTTATCAAGAAATTGAAAGTAAGTTCAAAAAATCAACAGGCAAACTTGATACAGATGTTTTAGAAGCGATATTGCAGTATATTATTGCGAATAAATTGTATGCACAATCTTGGACATCCCTGGATGAAAGTGATGCATTGTGGCGAATCTATTTTCATGGTGGAACTTCCTTGAGAATTGCAGTCGAAAGAGAGAAGGCTAAATTACTTGAAGGTGTTGAGATAATTGAAGTTAATTATGTCGATAGTTATGAAGAAACTGTCAAGAAAAAGAAAGATTTTTACGGCTTAATTGGAACAAAAAGAAAAGCATTTTCTCATGAGAACGAAGTCCGATTAGTAAAACATTATAAATATTCGGACGTAGATGATGCCGAAGAACATATAAAAGCATTCTTTGCCTTAAGTGGAAAATTAAGCGAATATTTTGGAAAAATTAATATTGATCAAATAAAAGAAGAAGTCGACAAACTGGTGAAAAAACTAAACTCAAATATTCAAGAAAAAACGCAGTATGTAAGTTTTGACAAGGTTGACAACTTTATAGATTCTGTCATGTTAAATCCTTTTGCTCCTGGATGGGTTGATGAAACATTAAGATTGTTCTGTGAAAAGAATGATTTGTGTTATCTGGGTAAGTCAACTTTATACAATGATTTTTAGTAAGTGAACAAGTTTTCATTTACGGTTGAGTCTTGTGTTTCGTGTTGGTTGCCTAACGCCGTCTCAGCTGACAGCAGTTCTGCCGCTCGTAACAACGTCGGCTTGCTAGAAATGGTGCATAATTGAGAAAGAGTCTCGCCCCCCCACCTATCATGCTTCGTGAACGCAAACCTTAGATTGACATTCTCACACCTACAGTGCGGACCGAGTCATATGTACGAGTATAAGTTTAGGCTATTATTGCATGCCTAATAATTATCAAGTAGTGATCAGGTACCGTCTTCCGGATTTGAAGGGTGGATTCGACTTTGAACTCACCAATAATCAACGAATAATTCATCCTTGATGGATTTTCCCGGTTAACATAGAAAATCCGACTCACCTTCTGATGTTGGAGATTCGTCGTTACACTTATGTCGTTTTTTACTTGGATGAATCCAACAACGCTTTCCATGTAGCATAGAGGGTGGTTTTTGTTGCATCTGACTGGGAGATAGAGAGAGAAGGAAAATGGTGCGTTCAAAAGCGAACGCACCGGCTAAGTATTGTACTCAAGAACAGAAGAGTTTTGTATAATTGTGTCATACAACTGCCCGAAAAATTAGTAATTCCCTTGGTTCTTCAATTAAACGATTACGGGAAAAATGCCATGCCATTATTTGAAATTACCAATGAAAAACTTCAAATCTTAGAACAATCAAATTTTGTATTAGAAAAAATTATGCAATCTCTCATTGAGAATAATCTACAAACTGTTTTTAATTGTCGCCTCATAAAATCTGAGTTTGCAACTGGTTATCAACATTCAGGCAGAATAGACACTTTGGCTTTGTCAGAAGATAACAATCCTGTAATTATTGAATATAAGAAAGTTGAATCATCTGAGCTCATTAATCAAAGTTTATATTATTTGGCGTGGATGAAAGATCATCAAGGTGATTTTGAAATAGCTGTCCAAAAAGTGTTAGGAAATTCAATAGAAGTGGATTGGTCTGAAATTCGAGTTATTTGTATTGCGCCAAATTACAAAAAATACGATTTATATGCTGTTCAAATGATGGGCGCGAATATTGAACTTTGGTCTTACCATCTATTTCAAAACAGATTTCTGTATTTGGAAAAAGAGTTTCAAGCAAGTTATTCACCCTTAGCTTCCAGCGAAGGTCAAGTAGAGAGGAATGGTAAAAACCCGGTCATGGTTGCCGCTGGAAAAAAAGCAGCCATTACAAGGGCAATGGGCATTTATAGTTTTGAGCAGCATATTGAAGGCAAAAGTGACGAAGTCAAAGAGATTGCTTATGCAGTTCAGGAATTTATTTTGGGATTGGATTCGGATATCCAAGAAGTTCCGAAAAAGAACTATATTGCTTATAAAATTTCTCAGAATATTGCTTGCATGGAAGTTCAAAATCAGCGAATTTTGATATTCTTAAAGCTTGATCCTAAAAAAATAGACAACCCACCCAAAATATCGAGAGATATGACAGGGAAGGGTCATAATGGCACAGGCGATTTTGAGATTGCATTAAAAAATCTTGTTGATATTGAAATTGCGAAGTCTTATATCGAAATGGCTTATCAAAAAATAGGTGGATGAAAATCAGGTGTTAACGAAAGTAGACGCAAATCCACGGATATAGCACCACATACTGTTGCACTTCTTAAACTACAACTATTACCCACCCAGCGCGGATTGATTCGTATGTACGGGTGTATAAGTTTAGACCATTAATACAAGGATAAAACACACAATACAAATTATAAGAAATCTCAACGAGAGATTTTTTGTTTTAATTATCCTATTGGCGACTATAATTTACATAATTAGGCGGGAAGGAAGAAAGGGAAATAAAAAATTATTTCAAAGATGATTATGAAACTTTTCTCAGCTTGATTTCTATTGTCGTGAGAGAAAGTTGGTGATCATTATCAGTGATGATACCACTGCTTTTAATAATTATTATTCCGATCTCTTTGGACATCTGTATCAGCAGGGCTTTCGCGTTGTCATGTTCCCAGAAAAGGATGTCAAAGAAAATTTATTGTGGGTGGTCGAAACTATCCATGTTTTATTGAGACTCCCTGGTAAAGAGCATGCCTCCCCTGGAGGAACTCCGGGGGAGGGAGGAGGGGGAAAGAAAAGAGAGTTGATAGAGCGGGCAAGAGAAATGCGTAGAAATACAACACAAGCCGAAGATACTCTCTGGAAAGTGCTGCGAAAAAGGAATCTGGAAATTGACAAATTTCGAAGACAACATATCATTGGGGACTATATTGTAGATTTCTATTGTCCCGAGAAAAGATTGGTCATTGAAGTCGATGGTGGTCAGCATGCCGAACAGGAAGAACAAGATGCAGAACGTTCTCACTATTTAGAATCACGAGGCTGTCGTGTAATTCGATTTTGGAATAATGAGGTTTTAAAGAATATGGATGGCGTTGTTGAAGTAATTCTGAATAAATTACGTCAATGACCCCCTCCCATCCTCCCCCAAAATCAAAATACGGATTTTAGGGGAGGGGAATAAAAATCCATTTCGATATAGAATAATTACAGTTTATATAGTTGTGCATTTTTTTTGGGGAGGAAGATATGTCTATACTGAAGCAATTATCATCGCAGCTTGGGGATCGTACCGAAAGTTCGAATCGCCAGGTGGTTGAAAAATGCTTGCGCAACCCCGTTCTCCTGGAAGAAATAGCCGGCGGTCTTGAAGAACAGGATGCCGCCCTGCTGGGGGATTGCCTGGAGGTATTCGCCGAGGTAGCAGCCCAACAACCCGCCTGGATCGTGCCTTTTGCGAAGAAAGTGGTGCCGTTCCTTAGTCACAAGAACACCCGCGTGCGCTGGGAAGCCATGCATACTATTGCAAATGTTTCAGCGCTGACGCCCGAATTGGTCCAATTCTTGCTGCCGACCCTGGCAGAAATTATTCGCACGGATAAGAGCATCATTGTGCGGGATTATGCCGTGGATGCGGTGGCAAATTATGCTGCGGTGGATAAAACCACAGCAGAAAATGCCTATCCCATCCTCAAACAAGCATTGACACTATGGGAAGGGAAACAGGCAGGTCATGCATTAAAGGGCTTGACGAATGTGGCTGGACAGGTGCCCGCTCTACATTCTGAACTGCGTGCGATTGCAGAAGGTTTTTTAGATCACCAGCGCAAGGTGGTTGCGAAAGCAGCCAAAGCATTGTTAAAAGCGACGCAATAGATCTCAATAAATACGAAAGGTGAAAATGAACATGGCATCTTTTCAGGATAGCATGCAGGTATTTCGAAAACAATTGCAGGAGGGAACCATCCAACAGGCATACCGGGGATTGATGGAATACATCCTGAACCTGAAGACCTATCTCAAAAAGAAATATCCCGATTATTTTATCTCAAGCAGCTTATATGTTGGTTATATGGATATGACCTATTTTTCTTTCACTCCCCCAGCATTGAAAGAAAGAAATCTGAAGGTTGCCATCGTTTTCAATTATGATGCCTTTCGTTTTGAGGTGTGGTTGGGCGGATACAACAAGCAGGTTCAGGAAGCATGCTGGAAACTGTTCAAAGAAAATGGCTGGCATAAATATCACCTGGTTCCCACCACGGAGGGTATGGATTCTATCCTGGAGTATACATTGGTTGATGATCCTGATTTTGACGATCTGGAGGCTTTGACAAAACAAATCGAAATGGGAACAATGCGGTTCATTGCGGATATTGAGGATTTTCTGTCCACACAATGAATGATGCTCGGTTTCCACAATAAAAAAGATTCATATTTGATAAAGTCATGTCAGAATATGATACAGGAGGCAACATGAAGGTGCCCGATACTATATTGGACTGGCTGTTAGAGGGCGAAGCCTGGATCGCATACCGGACGCGGATCGATCTGTTGGCACAATCCGAGCAGGATCCCCAAGTTATATCTGCTCGCAACGCCATGCTCATGGATGAGAAAATGAACAACCTGCTGTCGGAATTATCCGATTGGCCAGGAACGGTCATATCCAGCCATAAAAGCGCCGGACAGTTCTTTCACAAATTGACCTTCCTTTCCGATGTGGGGCTGAAAGCCGGTGATCCTGGTATGGAGCGGATCATTGAAAAGATCATTGAACACAGATCCGACGAGGGTCCTTTTCAGCTCCCCGTGAATGTTCCAGTGCACTTTGGCGGAACCGGACAGGAAGAATGGGCATGGGCATTATGTGACGCCCCACTGATCCTATATGCTTTGGCTGGATTCGGTCTGGATAATGAGGATAAGGTCAAAGGGGCTGCCAGGCATCTGCTTGGTCTGGTACGTGATAACGGCTGGCCTTGCGCGGTCTCGCAGGAACTGGGTAAATTTCGCGGTCCGGGTCGCAAAGATGATCCCTGCCCATTCGCCAACCTGGCGATGCTCAAAGCATTATCAAGGATCGCAGCGTATCGTGACAGCGAAGCGTGCCATGTGGGAACGGAGAGCCTGCTTTCGTTGTGGAGTGAAAGTGTGGCACAGCATCCCTATATGTTCTATATGGGCACCGATTTCCGCAAGCTGAAGGTGCCCTTTATCTGGTATGACATATTGCACGTTCTCGACGTGCTCTCGCGGTTCTCATGGGTAACACAAGATGCACGATTTCTGGATATGCTTGAAGTAATGAAAGGCAGTTCCGATGAGCATGGACGTTTTACGCCCGCATCGATCTGGACAGCATGGAAGGACTGGGAATTCGGGCAGAAGAAAGAACCTTCCCGATGGCTCACCCTGCTGGCATGGCGTATCATTCATAGAGTAGAAACTACCTGATCTTGTTCATTGATTAAATAGAATACTGTGCCATTCTATGAATGGGAATGAAAATCCCGAACATTGTTTTCAATGTAGCTGGAAAAGCTTATCCATTTTTCGGTTGTGCATATTATCGATTGATGCCATAATCCCTTCGACGATACAATAATGAAGATAGGATAAAGCATGATGGATCACTCACTGCCCGATGATGACGTTTTATATGAAGCCTTTGTGAACAGAGATAGCAGTTATGAAGGCATCTTTTTCACTGGTGTCAAGACCACCGGGGTGTTCTGCCGACCGACCTGCACGGCGCGCAAAGCCAGGCGGGAAAATGTGGAATTCTTTGCGTCTGCCCGCGACGCGCTGTTGAATGGCTACCGCCCATGCAAGCTCTGCTCCCCGCTGGCGTATCGCGGCTACGTTCCGGATTGGTTGGCTCCCTTACTGGAGGAGATCAATGAAAATCCGACCATCCGGTTGAAGGATAACGACCTGCGTGAGCGCGGGCTGGATCCGCGCCGCGTCAGTTCCTGGTTCAAGAAACAGCATGGCATGACCTTTCAAGCTTACCTGCGTGCATTGCGCATCGGGCAGGCTTTTGGGAGGATCAGGGTAGGAGAAGAAATCACCGGCACGGCTTTCGAAACAGGCTATGGGTCATTAAGTGGTTTCGGTGATTCGTTCAGGAAGACCACCGGTTTTTCTCCCAGCCAGAGCCCACACAAACAGGTTATCCTGACCACCCGCATCCTGACACCCCTGGGTCCCATGCTGGCGGGTGCCACCGCACAGGGCATCTGCCTGCTGGAGTTTGTCGATCGCCGTATGCTGGAAACGCAGGTGGAGCGCTTGAACAAGCTGTTGCAGGCAGAGTTTGTGCCGGGATTCAACCCCCATCTAGATAAGCTCCACACCCAACTGGGAGAATATTTTCAGGGCAAACGACAGGTGTTTGATCTCTCACTGGTGTTGCCTGGCTCTGCCTTTCAGTGCCAGGTGTGGGAAGGTTTGCAGACCATCCCGTATGGCACCACCCGTTCTTACAAGGAACAGGCTACCCTGATCGGTCATCCTGACGCGGTGCGCGCGGTAGCGAAAGCCAACGGCGACAACCGCATTGCCATCCTCATTCCCTGCCATCGCGTCATCGGCTCGGATGGCAGCCTCACCGGATACGGCGGTGGGCTATGGCGCAAACAATATCTGCTTGACCTGGAAGCCGGCAATCGCAATTCAAATGAATGATTACTCCGGATTGATCCGGGGGTTTGTGTTTGAAGGTTCGACTGGTTTTAATGGTTGAACTATTATTCCGTCTTGTATTAGAATTGCACGGCATCTTTTAGATTGTGAGGAAGGTTTGATGAAAAAACGGTCGACCAGGACGGTTCTCTTCGTTTTGCTCGGGCTGATCGCCCTGTGTGGCATCGTGAATATTATATTAACTAGAATGGATGGTCATTTTTCCATAACCCTGCCGGTGAAACACACCGCGGAATTCAGCGATGAGTTGATGACACAATTTCCCGGTCAACTGGTTGCAAACAGTAATGTACTGACCGATGAGCAGGGAAACATCGTGCTGTTGCAAGGTTTGATGCCAGCCGACGCAGCCCGCTTGCGTGAGATCGGTAAATTTGACCAGGGTTTCATTCAGGATATTTCAGATACGGGTGCCAATGTGGTGCGCATTCCCGTCCATCCCGAAAACTGGGTGCATGACCCTGACTACCTGTGGCGCTACCTCGACCCGCTGGTAGCATGGGCGGGGCAGGCTGACATGTACGTGATCATCGACTGGCACTATATCGGGAATGTGATCAGCGGGGCGGGTTCGCAGATGCCGGATATCGATGAGCAACCTCTTGACCTGACGTTGGAGTTCTGGGAGCAGGTGGCTCGTTATTTTCATGACACCCCTAACGTGATCTTCGAGCTCTTCAACGAACCACAGAGCATTGCAGCACCGGAATGGCGTGCTGGTGCGCAAGAGATCATATCCGTGATCCGTGCGCAAGGCGCACAGCAACTGGTGATCGTGGGTGGCATTGATTATGGTAAGGATCTTTCCTGGGTCATGGATGATCCTGTTCAGGATGGGAATGTGGCTTATGCAGCGCATATCTACCCATCCCATTCCAGCGCGCAATGGGATCACTGGTTCGGTGAAGTGGCGGAACGCTATCCAGTGTTGGTGACCGAATGGGGTTTCATGGATGAGAATCGTGATACTTCTCATGCCTACCTGGCAGGCGACCAGCGTTCGTATGGCGAACCGTTCCTGGAGTATCTGGATAAGCATTCCATTGGCTGGGTCGCCTGTTGGTATGATGACACATGGATGCCACAGATCTTCACCGAAGGTTGGCAGAGCTACACTCGTTATGGTGAATTCATCATGCAGCGCTTGAATACTGCCGGTTGATCTTCAATAGTTCTTACAATCGTCTAATTGAATAAACACCACATACTCTTCATAATATAGATCATAGAGGAGATGGTGAAATGGATGATCCGCAGAACGATTTTCAAATACAACGCATTATCAATGATCCATTGTTATGTACGGATATCCACTCGCATCATATAATCTCTGAACTTAAAATGGGTGTCATGTCAATCACCAAGAATTCATAAATTTCTCCTCTGCATAGAATTTTTAATAAACCAAAGAGGTTTTAATGTCATTTTCACTGCATAATCATATATATGCAATATTTTTCTGGAAGCAGAGTTACTTGAAGAAAGGGAATGTGGTCGTTTTGTATCCGACAAATTAGATGGATGGGCTTTCCAATACATTTGATTTACCGTCAATCAAAATACCGGTTGTTATTGACTCATGTCACGCCTGGTTCGGCATCCTCCTCCATCTACATTTGCAGACAATATTGAACCGACACTTGAACTATGCGTAAAAAAGAGCAAGTAAATATTATTGAGAAACTTTTCAAGCGGGCAGGCAAATGGTATCCGTTGCTGGTGCTTGCCATTATGCAGGTAGTGAATACCCCGCTTGTAATTCTCCTTACCGCCATGCCCGCTCAGCAGAACGCGGAATTCACTGCTGTGCAGGGCAATGGATTGTTGATCTTTGGCAGTGCCGTTTTTCTGGTCCGCAACATTGTATTGTTGCTGCAGACGTACTTCTACAATAAAGATATGTTCAACAGTTTATCGATCCTGCTGGGTGGTGAGGGCACGGTCAGGATCGACCCTGGGTTGAGAGCGCGCGCCTGGAAACAGGCAGGCTCTTTTTCAAGACATCATGTGTACATTGAATTCATTGGGGGATTCACGCTGGTCATGTTGCCCACTTTGCTCTACGGATATTTCAAACTACAACTGACCTATCAACAGGTGATCTATCTTGCCCTGGCGGTGGTGGCAGCCAGCTTGGTTAACTTTATCATGGAAGTCCTGATCCTGGACCGCTGGCTGGCACCGGTCATTCGAACATTGATGCCAAAAAAATTCGAAGAGCAAATAAGTGGTTTAAAAGGCTTGCGACTTTCTGATAAAATGATCTTTTCCATCTCAGGATTGGTGATAATTGGCTTGCTCCTCACCATCCCTGCGGCTTTTCACCAAATAAAACACCTCGCCGGAGATAATGCTAGCGAGCTCATTGATGATTCGTTATTGATCATCCTCAACGCGGGCATGGGCGCCATAGTGACCGGGTTCTTGATCACAATCCAGCTCATATCTTATATTGTTGATCCGATCCACAAAATGATCAGGATATTCCGAAAGGTTGAAAAAGGCGACTTCGGTGAACGTGTTGAAATTACCACTCCAGATGAATACGGCAGGATGAATGTCTATTTGAATAACATGACGGACCGCCTGCATTTGATGACCTCTTCATTGGAAAAACAGGTGGCAGAACGCACTGTGCAACTCACTGAAGTTAATAACCAGTTACAAATGGAACTCACTGAGAGACAGCGTATTGAAGAACAGCTGGCTTACAATGCGCTGCATGATCCTTTGACCGATCTGCCCAATCGCACATTATTTTTAGACCGTCTGGGGCATGTCATGAAACGCGCCAGACGCCGGAACGATCATACCTATGCGATCATTTTCCTGGATCTGGATCGGTTCAAAGTGGTGAATGATAGTTTGGGGCATAACATCGGGGATCTGATGCTGCAAGAAACCGCGCAGCGCTTGCTAAAATGTGTGCGCGGCGAAGATACGGTAGCACGTTTGGGTGGAGACGAGTTCGTAGTCTTGCTTGAAGAATTGGAAAACAAAACGGACCATCTGAAAGTCGCAGAACGGATTCAAGAAGACCTTTCAGTGCCTGCCTATCTGGGAAGTTATAAGGTATTTACCTCGGTCAGCATCGGTATTGCGTTAGGACACAGCGAGTATGAGGAGGCTGAAGAGATCATTCGCGACGCAGATATTGCTATGTATCAAGCAAAACGAATGGGACGCGGGCAATACGCGGTTTTCAACCCTGCTATGCTGGAAAAGGTGAAATCATACCTGAAGCTGGAGTCTGATTTCCGCAAAGCTCTGGATAAAAAGGAATTCCGTATGCACTATCAGCCAATTGTGGATTTAAGTAAAAAACGCATCATTGGGTTTGAGGCACTGGTGCGCTGGCAGCATCCAACGTATGGATTGTTATTACCTGCTGAGTTCATCCCAATGGCTGAAGAGACCGGATTGATCATTCCCATGGGGTACTGGGTGTTGGACGAAGCCTGCCGGCAGCTCCGTACCTGGCAAAATCAGTATAAAATTGAACCCCCGTTGAAAATGAATGTGAATTTATCTACCCGACAGTGTGCTGAAAAAAACCTGGTTGAAAACATCATCGCGATTTTAAAAAAATATGAATTGGATGCTAGTGATCTGAATTTTGAATTAACAGAGAGTTTGATCGTCGAAGACCCCGAGAAAATTTCTGTAATACTTTCCGAACTGCGGAAACTGGGTATTCAGATACAGATCGATGATTTTGGCACAGGATATTCATCGTTAGGATATTTGAATGCCTTACCCATCGATACGCTCAAGATTGACCGGACTTTCATTAGCCAATTGGGGGTCAACGACAGTGGTATAGAGATCGTCCGCACGATTTTGGCACTGGCACACGGTCTCGGAATGCAAGTGGTTGCCGAAGGAGTAGAGACGGATGAGCAACTTTCCAAACTGCTGGCGATGAACTGTGATTACGTGCAGGGTTTTCTCTTTGCCAAGCCGGTTGATAGCCAGGAAGCAGGCACATTGATAGAAAAATCATTCACCAAGATCGGAGGTCGAATTGATGGACCGGCGTGAGATGCTGCTTCAAATGTTGAATGAAACTGTCACACGAGCACTAGGGTTTTACCGCAATATTCCTGATCCGGATGTGATGATCTACGAACTATGGTCTGCCAGAGATATCATCGCACATCTCACCTTCTGGCACGAGAGCTTTGCTCGCAATGTGGAGGATCTGGTTAACAACCGAAAACCAATCCCTCTTAAAGGTCGTTTTGTTGACCTGAACCAGGCAGGTGTTGACGCCATGCGCACTGAAACACTTGAAACGATACTGGAGAGATTCTGGTCCGCTCAGCAAACGATCCGAGAGCATATTCTCGATCCCACTCTGATGCTCATTCCGTATAAAAAAGGTTCTCGAGACTATACTCCCGAAGAACATCTGGAAATTGTCGATGCCCACATCAACCAGCACATGCAGGATGTTGTTATGGACGGGGCGGGAGGCTAAACAGCTCTCATGATTGTAGTCACGGGTTTCCAATACAAGTCTGACCAATGGGATCAAGTCAGAACAACATAATAGTTCTTGAAATATTCTAAAAAAACAGTGAGGTGAAATGGAAGGTCATAAAAAAGAATTCCATACCATCGATGAATACATTGCCACTTTTCCTGCGGATGTGCAGAGAACCTTGAATGAACTGCGGCAGGTCATCAAAACTGCCGCTCCGCAGGCGGGAGAGAAGATCAGCTATCAAATGCCCACCTTTACGTTGGAGGGCAACCTGGTGCATTTTGCCGCTTATAAGAAACATATCGGTTTTTATCCGGCTTCCAGCGGGATCGCCCGCTTCCAGCAGGATTTATCAGCGTACAAGACATCTAAAGGAGCGGTGCAGTTTCCCATTGATCAGCCTATCCCTTATGAATTGGTCCGTCGCATGGTAACTTTCAGGGTACGGGAGAACCTAGAGCGGGCTGCTGCAAAGAAGAAAAGAACGCAATGAGCATACGGCAATTTATGAAACAAGCTTACGGCACATCGTGATCGATAGCCAGTATCTTGTCTACTGTTTGTTATGTGTGGTAGTTCGTGATCTAGTGAATTTTACAAATAAATTTGAGCGCCCTCCGGAGAAGGAAGGCGCTTTTGTGTTATGGCATAATAATGAAGGTATATGGAATGATGGCAGATTGCCTGAAGGAAGGGGACTGAAAAGATGGAAGATCGTGAACTACTGCAAAGGATAATCGGAGTGGTGCTGATGCTCCTGTTGCTGGTCGCATGCAGTGCGCCTGCCAGCTCTTCCATGGAACCAACTACCAGCACGGATGTTGAATCAACCGGTTACGAACTGATCGCTTTTTACTCGGACCGGGATGGCAATCCTGAGATCTATACCTACAATGTGAACACCACTCAGGTGACACGCTTGACGGACGCCCCGGCGTTTGATGATAGTCCGGCGCTCTCACCGGATGGCAGCCGTATTGTGTTCCTCACGGCGCGCCATGATCCCCAGCCGATGTTCCCCAATCTCAAATATGAGATCTATGTCATAAATGTGGACGGTAGTAATCTAACGCGCCTCACCAGCACGGATGCCGCCGAAGACCACCCCAGCTGGTCGCCGGATGGCAATCGCATCCTGTTCGATGCCGATTATGACGGCGATGGCTATTACGAGATCTATGTCATGAATGCGGATGGCAGCAACCTAACGCGCCTGACATTCAACGACTCCAGCGACCAGTTTGCCGATTGGTCCCCGGATGGAGAACGCATTGCCTATTCTTCTTATATCGACGGGAATTGGGATATTTATGTGATGGATGCGGATGGCGATAACCCCCACCGCTTGAGCGACAGCACTGACTGGAAGTTGTTCCCTGCCTGGTCACCGGATGGCAATTTGATCGCTTTCAATGGACTGGCACCCCATTCTGGCAACACCGATGTATATGTGATGAACGCCGATGGCAGCGATGTGCGCCAGCTTACCGATGTGTCTGGTTTTGATGAGAACCCCGCCTGGTCGCCGGATGGCAGCCAGATTGTCTTCCAGACCTCGCGCGATGGCAACTTTGAGATCTATGTGATGAATGCCGATGGGAGCGACGTGCATCCCCTGGCTGTTCATGCCGCTGATGAGCTGTGGCCGTCGTGGGTGAAGGGAGTTGTTCAGGATTAAGGTTATTATGCGCACTGAACAAGAACTGTTCGACCTTATCTTGCAGGTGGCACGTGATGATGAACGCATCCGTGCGGTGATACTGAACGGGTCGCGCGCCAACCCGCAAGCCCCACGCGACATGTGGCAGGATTATGATGTGCAGTATATCGTCAGCGACCTGACGCCCTTCATTAACCAACCTGCTTGGGCAGAACGTTTCGGGGAACTGCTCATCATGCAGATGCCCGATAGCATGGGTGACCCGCCCCCTACTACCTTTGATAGTTTCGCTTACCTGATGCAGTTCACGGATGGCACCCGCATCGACCTGACCCTGCTGACCCTGGAAACTTATCAGGTACGCACCAGGGATAGCCTCAGTCTGCTGTTGCTCGATAAGGATGGCAACCTGGGCACCTTTCCCCCGCCCGATGAACGCGATTATCTACCTCAACCACCCACATCCAGAGCATTCGATGATTGCTGCAACGAGTTCTGGTGGGTCAGCCCTTATGTTGCCAAGGGCTTATGGAGAGGGGAGATCACCTATGCCAAATTCATGCTGGATGGGATCGTACGAAAAGAGTTGATGAAACTGCTGACCTGGTACATCGGCATGCATACCGGTTTTCAGGTCAACCCCGGAAAGCAGGGAAAATATTTCCAATGTTACTTGGAACCACCTCTATGGCAGCAGTTTCTGCAGACTTATGCCGACGCGGATGCAGCGCATACCTGGGACGCACTTTTTACCATGATCGATCTATTTCAAGATATTGCCCCACGGGTAGCAGAGAATTTTCAATTTACATACCCACTTACAGAATATCAACGAGTGCGTTCTTTTCTGGAAAGGATTAAACAATTATCTGCATAGACGCACAAAACTGAAAACATGTTCTTTTGCTTCTATTTTTAATTCAAATATGCTATAAATCCAAAGTTCATTCTTTAATACACATTGAAATAGAAAACTTGGAGAGAAATCATGCCCACTCATTTTTCACAATCTATATTACAGCGAACCCATCCTCTGGGAATGCATATTGGCGTCTATGCCGGGCTTGAAATGATGCATGCCTCAGTGAGGCAGGTGGTCAGTGAGGCGCAGGTACAAACCGAAGCCGTACTGGCAATGCATGAACATTTTCATACCGAGTTAATGATGACTGCCATGGATCTGAGTGCAGAAGTGGAAACCTTTGGCAGCCAGATCCGCATGTCGGATGATGAAATTCCGGCGGTCATCGGAAGACTTGTTACCACCAAAGAACAGGCGGAGGCTCTGCAGGTGCCTCCGGCGGGGGAGCTGCGTACGCTAGTGCATCTGAAAACTGCGGAAAATCTGGCAGCTTCAAAGAAGGCGGCTGTCATGGGCGGCTGCATCGGACCATTTTCCCTGGCAGGACGGTTGTTTGGCGTTAGCGAAGCGCTTGAAGCGACCATGCTGCAGCCGGAACTGATGCAGATCTTGCTGGAGAAAGCAACACAATATCTGATCGATCATATTCTTGCATTTCGTGAGGTGGGTGCAGATGGTGTCATCATGGCTGAACCGGCAGCCGGGTTACTCTCACCCCGCGGCATGACAAAATTTGCTTCCCCTTATATCAAACGGATCGTCGAAGCAACCCAGACACCCGATTTCACCATCATCTTGCATAACTGTGGGGCAAAATTGGTCCATTTACCCAAAGCGCTTGAATCGGGAGTGGAGGTGCACCATTTTAGCAGCCCCATGGACATCATCGCTGCCTTGCAACAGGTAGGTGACCAGATCATTTTAAGCGGGAACCTGGACCCGGTCTCTGTGTTTTTTAGTGGAACCGAGAAAGAAGTAGAACAGAATACACTTGAATTGATGGAAGCAGTACGGCCTTATAAAAATTTCATCATCTCCTCAGGCTGTGATATTCCACCCGGAACACCGATCCGCAATCTGGAAGTATTTTATTCCACAGTGGCAAATTTTAAATGAAGAAATATGCCGACTGGTCATGGGACAGTTTTGGATGAAATGGATTCGGAGTATTCCCCAGAGCATTTCATGCGTTGCAACAATTGGTGCCTGGATCTGATTGCAGAAAAGCGCTGATGGGTTACTGGAAGGTGGTATCATGGAAGTGGAAAAGGAGGGAAACATGAAAAAGCAGCGACACGCGAATGATTATATGGCGGTAGCGATCGAAGCTCGCCGGAATTCCGGTGATGCTGAGAAAAAACTATGGGAAGAACTGAGTGGGAACAAGCTTGCAGGCTGCCATTTCAGGCGCAAGCATTGGATCGAAGATTACCTGATCGATTTTTGCTGTTTGACCAGAAAACTGGCGATTTTTGTGGAAGGCAGTAATATGGACGAGCAGCAATATCAAGCCGAAGCCATGGCTGCCTGTATGGCAAATGGGTTCAGGGTGGTGACTTTCCGTAAAAGCGATATCCTGCACAATCTTGCGCATGTTATGAAGACGATCGAACTGCTGGTGAAACTGGACAGCGCGGGACTGAAAAAAGAGCGTCAAATAGACAAGAAAATGCAAAAGGTCGACCAATTTCGCAAGCGGGATAGATTGCGCAGTGATGTGGATTACCTGCGCGGGCACCCCGCCAATGCCGATAGCAGTACCTTGAAGATCATTCGCATTCTAAAAAAATAACTGGATGCTTGCCGCCTTATTTTTAAGGACGAAATTCGATATTGTTGCTATATGATAAATGTTGATAAAGTCCTGCATTTTTTTAAGATGAGTTACGAATAAATGCCTTCATTCAATTCGAAGCAGCAAACTATTTTGTCGGTTATTCTCGTCCTGGTTTTTGTCTTATTGCCTGGCGGGTGTAGTACCGATGGATCTCACGGGCAGCGGGCAGCTTTGACTCCAGAGACTGACCAGCAAAAAAGCACCGGCACACCTCGTTTGGCAGTATGGCTGGCGAAAAAGAATGAATTATTAACCACACAGGATGCTAGGTATGACTTGGTCATGTCCGGTTGGTTCGAATCGCATGAAGCCCAGTTTCTTAAAGCGCGAGATGAAAACAGTAAATTACTGGCTGGGCTCAGCCACACTTGGATCATGGATGATCCTGACTGGTTGGAATTTCTGATTACCATTGCCAATGGCGGTGATGTGCACGGACCTCTGCAGGTAACCCCTGATATGTATCTCATGCTGGATAAAGATCAGGATGGCAGCCTCGATTCCCCCTGCTCTCCACCTGGATGGCAGAATATCAAAGCTGTAGACCCCCGCCATCTAGGCTGGCAACAATTGATCTTGTCTTTCTATACCAATGCCGCTGTCCAGTCACAGCATGATGGTGTGGTGATCGATATGTTGGATGCATATCCATTTTGTGAAGGTGCCTGGTCGGGTGGTGTAACTGAAGCACTGGATGCAACTGCCTGGGTAGCTGCGCAGGCAGAACTGCTGCGGTTGCTGCAAAAACAATTGCCAGAGGGAAAATGGATGATCGCCAATGCAGGGCATGATTTTTCGGTGGATTCCCCTTTTCCTCAATATTTAAATGGTTACCTGCTGGAGAATTTTTTAGGAAGTTGGGGTGCTAATCTGGAAGAAGGATTGGCTTCTGCCCAACGTGCGCTGGAAAGCACCCGGACACCGCACTTGGTCATATTTGCGGTGGATACGGATGATAATGGGGAGATCAATTGGGCACGCTTTCGCAGCGGGTTGGCAGCCAGCCTGCTGCTGGATAATACTTATTTTGCCTTTGATTATGGTTCGCGAGATCACGGGGGAGTGGCACAATGGTGGTTCGTGGATTATTACAGCATTGATCTTGGAAATGCCCTGGGTGCTTATATCTATGATAATGGAATCTATCGCCGGGATTTTAAAAATGGCACGATCGTTATTGTCAGTCAAAATGATGCATTCGTTCAGTTTATCGAACCACATCAGGATGTTTTCAGCAAGGAAATCAACACTCGTTTTGATATACCCCAGGGAGATGCCGGATTTTTTTTAAAGATACAGGAAGATTAAAATGAGTAGTACAAAACTGGTTTGAAAGAAGGAAGATCATGAGCAAAGCAGAGTTGCAAATGAGCGCCCAGGATGTGATTGAATTCGTCCGGTTGCTTGAGAAAAACAATATCGAGGTATGGATCGATGGCGGCTGGGCTGTGGATGCATTGCTCGGCAGCCAGACCCGTCCGCACGAAGACCTGGATATCGTTGCGCACCACCGCGATACGGCACGCATCCGCTCCCTGCTGCAAGGGCGCGGTTATGTTGAGATCCCGCGCGACGATAGCTGGTTGTGTAATTTTGTGCTGGGTGATGCGCAGGGACATCGCATCGACGTCCATTCCTGTGAATTCGACTCGCAGGGCAAATGCATCTTTGGTGTACAGTATCCCTTTGAATCATTACAAGGCAACGGTAGCATCGCCAGTGTGGTGGTGAAGTGCATCACACCGGAATGGATGGTGAAATTCCATAGCGGATATACGCTGGATGGGAATGACTATCAGGATGTGAAAGCGCTGTGCGATAAATTCAACATGCCTCTCCCTGAAGAATACCAAACGTTCCTTAAGAAATAGAATATGGAAAAAGTAAGCATATACTATCTGCGCACGTCAGACCTGGCAAAGGCGGTGGGAATCCATCCGAATACAGTGCGGCTGTATGTGGATTGGGGGCTGCTGCCGCCGGTGGAAAAAAGTCCCAGCGGTTATCGCCTTTTTACCCAACGCCATCTGGAATGTCTGCGGTTGGCGCGTATGATCTATGCGGAGCCATATCCCGGAAAACACCTTCGCTCAACCGGAAAAGCGATCCTCATGGCAGTTGTAAAAGATGATTGGGGTGGCGCTCTGGAAAAAGCCTTTCAACATTGGTCTGCCGTGAAGAGTGAATTGACCCATGCCGAAACGGCGCTTATGCTGCTGGATCATTGGGTGGAAGGACTGCCGACCGAACCGTTTCAGGTTCCTCTTTCTATCGCTGAAGTTTCAGCATTACTGCATGTGAGCCGGGATGTGATCCGCAACTGGGAGCGCAACGGCTTGATAACCATTCCGCGCAATTCCTACAACCGCTATCGTATTTTCGGAACGACCGAAATAGGCAGAATGCGCGTGATCCGCATGTTGAGCCAGGCTGGCTACAGCCATATGGCAATTTTACGGATGTTCATTGAACTGGAGGGCGGGGCAAAAGACGATCTACGCCATGTGCTGGATACTCCCCGTCCGGATGAAGATGTTTTTATGGCTTCTGACCGCTGGCTTTCAACGCTGCATGAACACGAACTGCGCGCAGAGCAGATCATTTGGTTCATCAAAGATCACCTGGAAACCATGTAGCTGTCCAACCCTACACTTGCAAACCAGTGTTCCAGCACAAAACGGATCACTTAAAAATCCTCTGTTGGTCTCTCTCAAGCACTATATCCTGAATCTATACCTTTTAATACCCTGATTTGCTGAAAAAAGTTCAGCCCGATGCAGCCTGTCAGCTAAACCCTCCACTTGCCCACCATAGTTGTACACTGGTAGCTAAAATGAGGTGACGGAGTGACAGAAACGATCATAGCAGTAAAAGAATTATCGAAAAATTATCGTGTGCCCGTTCGTTCTGAAGGACTGATGTCTTCCCTGAAAAGTTTGGTTCATCCTTCCTATTCTCAAGTGAAAGCAGTCGAGGATCTCAATTTTGAGATCGGTGTGGGGGAAATGGTTGGGTTGATCGGTCCAAATGGAGCCGGTAAAACCACCACACTGAAAATGCTTTCCGGGCTTCTTTATCCTACAGCAGGTGAGGTGCGTGTGGCGGGTTATGTACCGTGGGAAAGACGACCGGAATATCTGCGCAAGATCAGCATTGTGCTTGGGAACAAGAGCCAGATGCTGTGGGATATTCCCTCCATGGATTCTTTCAGGGTGTTGAGTGAGATCTATATGGTTCCTGAACAGGAATTTCGGCGCACACTGGATGATCTGATCGACCTGCTGGACATGAAGGACCTGCTGACCAAGCCGGTGCGCAATCTCTCGCTGGGTGAAAGGATGAAATGCGAGCTGACTGCCAGCCTGCTGTATCGACCGGCGCTGCTCTTTCTGGATGAGCCTACGCTGGGGCTGGATGTTTCCATGCAGCTGCGGCTGCGGCAGTTCCTGAAAGAATACAACCGGCGCAACGAAGTGACGGTTATTTTGACCAGCCATTACATGGCAGATGTACAGGCGCTTTGCCCGCGGGTGATCCTGATCCATTACGGGAAACTTCTCTACGACGGGGCGCTGGATGGACTGGCGCGCCGCCTTGCTCCCTTCAAATTGATCAAAATTACCCTGGATCAGAAAAATGGAAAAACTTTTCAAAATTTCAATCAACCTGACGATAAGGTGGAATTGCTGGAACATGAGGAAAACCGCTATGTTCTGCGGGTGGAACGGGAACAGGTTCCCTCTCTCACCGCTCGATTGCTCCAATCAAATTCTGTAACCGACCTGAGCATTGAAGACCCGCCCATCGAAGCGGTCATGGATCAGATCTACACGGGGGGTGCAGCATGAAAAATCCGGGATGGGCGCTGATGCGCGGTTTCTGGTTATCCTGGCTGCAGTACCGTAGCTTTCTATTTATCCTGGCTTTTGGTTGGATGATCCCGCCCTTGATCTATATGCTGGTATGGATGATGGTTGCCGGGTCGCAGGGAATTGCCGGCTTTTCTCAAGGTGAATTTGTGGCGTATTATCTGGTTTTGATCCTTGTCAACCAGATAACCTATGCACAAACCAACTGGACTGTGGGCGATATGATCAGAGTAGGAGAGATGAACCGCATTCTGATGCGCCCGATCGCTCCGGTCTATGATCCACTGGCATCGGAAATCGCCTGCAAGATCATCTATTTATTCTTTGATGTACCGCTGGTTATTGTTTTGGCTCTGATCCTGAAACCGCAATTTCATATTGACTTTACAGAAGCAGCTTTATTCATCCCGGCTCTTCTGGCTGCCTGGGCACTGCGTTTTCTATGGGGTTATTGGCTGGCTTTGCTGGCGTTCTGGGCTACCAAAGCCGATGCGCTGCTTGTTCTGCAAGATACCCTGGTCTTCCTGCTGGGAGGACAGGTGGCTCCCGTTTTGCTTTTGCCTGACTGGATGGGTAGATTGGCGACCGCATTGCCTTTCCGGTATATGGTGGCGTTCCCGGTGGAAATTCTGACCGGGCAGGTAACTGGGACGGCGGTCTTGCATGGGTTCTTGATCCAGGCAGGCTGGTTGGCTCTGGCTTATATATTGACAATGATCTTGTGGAAAAATGGAGTGCGCCGATATGGTGCAGTCGGAGGTTAAAAATGAGATTTTTTCGATTGATTTCTCAATTTATCAAAGTATCTTTTGAAGAGGAAAGCGCTTACCGGGTGAATTTTGCCATCAGCCTGTTAACATCGCTGCTTACTGTGGGTAGCGCCGCTTTGAGCATCTCAGTTGTTTTTGGACAGGTCGATCATGTTCAGGGTTGGACTTATGCTTCTACACTGGTGGTGCTGGGAGTTTACCTGATCATGAATGCCCTGCGCAGTCTTTTTATCAACCCCGGGTTGGAATCTCTGGCGGGTATGGATGGCGAGGTATGGACGGGCAAGTTTGATTTTAGTCTGCTGCGTCCTGTGGATACCCAATTTATGGTTACCTTTCGGAAATGGCGGTTATTCTCATTGATAGACCTGTTTTTTGGAGTGCTCGTGACGGGCATCGCCATTTATCGCATGGAGGCTTCTGTATCGATCGGGCAGATACTGCTGTTCTGCCTGATGATCTGCAGCGGGTTGGCGATTCTCTATGCTATTTTGTTGTTTTTTTCATCACTGGTTTTCTGGAGTCCGGCAGTGATGTTCACCTGGGTATTCAATGGAATTTTGCAGTTGGCACGCTACCCCCTATCCATGTATCCAGGTTGGCTGCGTTTTATTCTGACCTGGATCGTGCCGGTTGGGATCATCACAACCTTTCCAGCGCAAGCTTTAACCGGAGAACTAACGGTAAAAGTGGTGATTTTGGGAATTGGGTTGGCGGTAAGCCTGGTTATCCTGGCTTCCTGTCTTTTCCGTAGAGCTTTAAGACACTACTCCAGCGCATCAAGTTGAGCATCATCTGCACCTGAAAAGATCATGATGCTTTCCAGGAGCGCACACAATTGCGTCCAGCTCGCTTGGCGGTATACAGCGCTTGATCCACATGCTCCAGGATTTCTTTTTTACTGGAACCATGCTGAGGGAACGTGGCAACGCCAAGCGAGGCGGTGATCTTCAGCAGTTTACGGGATGAATCTGGAAAATACAGGTTGGCGATCATCGATCGGAAACTTTCAGCGCGCTGCATAGCGATTTTCAACGAAACGCCCGGCATGATGATCAGAAACTCTTCTCCCCCCATACGGCAAACGCTGTCATTTGAGCGCACCTTTTCTTGCAATCCCCGTCCAATGGCGTGCAGCACCTGGTCGCCCACTGCGTGACCGTGCAGGTCATTGACCTCTTTGAAATGATCGATATCCAACATCACCAGTGCCAGGGTGCGTTTATATTCTCTGGCATCCGCGATTTCGAGCGGGAAGATCTCTTCCAGATAGCGGCGGTTGAAACAGCCGGTGAGCTGGTCGCGGATGGTTTGATCATATAACTGCGTATGTAAGACCTGTATTTCATCAAGCTGGGCTTTCAATTTGTCGGTGATCTCTTTTTGCTCGGTGATATCGTGCATGATCAATACCCAGCCACCGAACATGCTCTTTTTCACATACAGCGGTGAGACCAAAATCTCGAAAAAACGGTTGCATTCCCCATCCACCAATTCCAGATGCAGTTTGGTCTCCTGTTGGCTGGAGAAACTTTCATTCTTGTCGAGCGGCAGGAACAGGACGTCATGAATGTCATGACCGATCAATTTGTGATCGTGGTCGAGATTGGCAACCAACAACCGCTGCCCTGCCGGGTTGATATCCACAATGCGGCTGCGCGCATCCACCACGATCACCCCTTCTCCAATGAATTGCAGCACCTTGTCGCGCGCGATGGGGGTGATATCCAGCAACCGGTGGTGGAACAATCCCCATGCCAGGATGATGCCGGTGATGGTGAATACGACCGTGGTGGCTCCCAGCGGTTTCAACGGATTGATCTGCAGCACATCCAGGATATTGGATAGCACCGGGATGGTCAATCCGATGATCAAACTGGCGGTTTGTCCTTTGTGGGGAGATTGCTTCCAGAAGACGAACAACAGGTAGAGGGCGCTGAAGGTCATCAGGTAACCGTAAGCCACCTCTATCCAAAACCACGGTCCACGTTCGATCTGCAAAAAAGTGACCTGGGGAGTGATGTGTGCCAGAGTGATATTTTTGCGCAATAGGTGATGCAGATCGTTGGTCCACATCAAGCTGGTGGTGGTGATGGGAAGAAGAAAGAGCAAGGCGGCTTTCTTAAATTGAAGGAATTCATCATGCCCGGTGAATTCCAGTGCCAGCAGCAGCCAGAATACCGTGGCAAAATCCGGTCCGACCTGTGCCAGATTGAACCAGATGGTTTTGGAGTGTATGTCTGCAAGCATTAAAGACAATGCCTGCCCGATTGCCCACAGCCACCCGCAGGTAGTGATGGCGGTGAATTGCCAGGCGCCGGGAGCATTTCTGCGAAAATGAATGCAGTATAGAAATAAATAGAGCATAACGGCCGCAGATATTAGTGCAGGTACAGCGTAGATCGAGAAGTGGATATTCATTCAGTTAATTGCTTTTCCAGCGAATTTATTGATCAGGAAAGGAACTGTATTATTTTACAATATTCTGCCTTGGTTTCAAATTTTTAGAAAAATTACACTCGAATTAACCTTGACGAATTTCTAATATTTACTTAGTATTAACTAAATATAAAGGAAAGAATGAGAAAGAAAAGAGACAGTGAAACAACCAAACGACAGGTGTTGGAAGCGGCAAAAAAGATTTTTGCAGAACATGGCTTTGCGGGTACTTCCCTGGCAAGTATTGCCGAGGAAAGCGGGATTTCTGATGGATTGATACTTCATCATTTTAAAAGTAAGGAAAACCTGTATGAGACGATACTAAATGAGCTGTCAAAGGAATATTATAAAGCCATCATCAATGTCGATAACACAAGCGGGAATCTGGCTCAGACAGCTTTTGAGATGCTGCAGAATACTTTTACATATTGGTGTAAGGATTCTGTTTACAGTCGTATTGCAACATGGGCGTTTCTGGAAAATCGAGTCAGTTTGATTAAAGGGGAAAAAGAATTGACAACTGGTTTGGCAGAAAACATCCGCCAGATGCAGGCGAAGGGTTTGGTGGATGAACGGTTCTCGCCATTTGCTTTATTAGCGATGACAATTGGACCGATCCAATTCTGGATGCGTAGCCGCAATCTTTTTAAGGAAGCATTAAAACTGGATGGCAGCGATCAGGAATTGGATCAGCGATTCTTTGAGCAGTACTCACAAATGGTCATGAAGCTCTATCAATCTCCATCAATGATTAAACGAGAAGAGGAAAAATGAAAAAAGATAATACTCCGGATTATGGAAGCTGGGTGCCGGTAAAGATGATCGTCATTCCGGCGCTTTTATCTCTGATCAGTCTTTTGATTGGCCTGAAGAATCATGGATTCTTTGTGGGTTTTGTGTTGTTTGGCGTGATCGCACTATATTTTGGAATTTCTTCTTATATTTTTTCAAAAGATGATAAGCACTTTCAAGATCAGGTAGAACAATTGGTGATGGATCACATAACCTGGGATGGCAAAGGAAAAGCCCTTGATATAGGATGTGGAAATGCGCCGCTATCCATTAAACTAGCCAAGAAATTTCCAACTGCGAAAGTAACCGGTATCGATTCTTGGGGAAAGAACTGGAATTATTCCATGCAGGTATGCCAGAAAAATGCGGAGGTTGCCGGCGTGTCTGATCGTGTTGAATTCCAGCACGACAGCGCTTCTTCTCTGCCATTCGATGATGATACATTCGATCTGGTGGTAAGCAATCTGGTTTTCCACGAAGTGCAGGATGTGAAGGATAAGCGCATTCCACTTCATGAGGCGCTGCGTGTGTTGAAAACCGGGGGCATCTTTGTTTTGCAGGACCTGTTTTTATTGAAAGCATATTTTGGCACCCCGCAGGATTTGATCTCTCTATTAAAGAGTTGGGGTGTGAAAGAAGTTGAATTCATCAAAACCTGCGATGAAGATTTCATCCCTGGACTGGTCAAACTGCCTTTCATGGTCGGTGCTCTGGCAATTTTGAAAGGCGAGAAATAGGGTAGATCTACCTTGCGCTCTATAATTGCGCTTCGATCATGGCTTTGGATTTTTTATCCAGCAGCCCACCGGTTAAAGCCTGCTGGATGTAAGCCATGATGGCTTTATCGGGAGATTCCTTGTTTATGAGGATGAGCACAGAGAGGATATCAAGCAGCACCAGTTTTTGCTGACTTTCTTGCCGTTGGGAAATATCGATTGCCATTAAGGTTTCTACGATTTTGCTGCGGCAGGAGGTGTTGAACGGCACAACGCTGCACAGGCTCTGAATGCACTGGCGCACCGTGACCGGTTTTTCATCATTGCAGTGAGCCAGAAAACGGTCGCAGACCGCATCGAATTTTCCCTGCTTATCCCAGCGCACATTGGCTGCGATCAGGCGCAGCCCGATATTGCGCTGGAAAGAATTCGGATCGTTCAATTTATCGATGAAGGTATCCCAATAAGGATAGACATTATTGAATTTTTCCGATCTGGCTTGCAGCAGTAAAAATGAGGGATAGCGGATCTTGTCATCTTTTTCCGAGAGCCAGTCCACAAGCTGGGGTATATCGTCCTTCTCAAGGGTGAGGGCAAGCTCTGACAAGTTTTCTTTTGGATAAGCTTCGATCTTTTCACGGGTGAGCATAGATTTCCTCCTGGATTCTGTAATTATATATGTGCTTTGCTTGTATAGCTTTTTTTGATAATGATTTATTTTATAAAGACAACAACATTTCATTAGAAATGAAATGAAAATATCATATAATTTCATTGACAATGAAGTGAAAATATCATATCATTTCATTATGAGTGAAAACAATTGGAAATCGCGCTGGTCTTCAGAACAAATTCGTGCTCTCTTGGTAGAGCAGTTCAATGCCTTCTGGAAATTGGATATCGGGATACGTCGTTCTAAATTAAACGAAGTTGAAAAGACAGCTACCCTTCCGCATGCTGTTATCGTTTCAGGATTACGTCGTTGTGGGAAATCAACTTTACTGGCGCAGTACGCGCATCAGATTGGGGAAGATGCTTTTTATTATTTAAATTTCGAAGATGAGCGCTTTCTGGGCTTTCAAGCTGATGATGCTTCTGATCTATTCCAAACATTGGTTGAGATCTTTGGAGAAAGGAAAATATTCATCATTGATGAGATACAAAATGTTCCCAACTGGGAACATTTTGTCCGGCGTTTCATGGATCTTGGCTACAAATTCTTTGTGAGTGGCTCTAATGCATCTTTATTGGGCAGTGAATTCGGGACACGCTTGACTGGAAGATATGTGGTTGTGGAGTTATTCCCTTTTTCATTCAAGGAATATCTGAGGTTTAAAGAAAAAAGCCATGATCTAAAAGCAATGGACACGGTCGAATGTGCACGTCTGCAGAAAAATTTCCGGTCATATATAAATTCAGGAGGTATTCCTGATGCATTGAAATATCCTGAATTTCCTTTATCGCAAGTTTTATATAAGGACATTTTGTATCGGGATATAGCAGCTCGCTATAAGTTGAGTGCTTTAACGGAACTGAAAGAATTGGCTTTCTTTCTGGTCAGTAATCCGGCGAGTTGTGTTTCTTTTAACAAACTTCAAGCTCGTTTGGGTTTGGGAAGTATCAATACGGTTAAAAGTTTTATCGAATATATGGAAAACAGTTGGTTACTTTTCTCTATTAAACGATATGCTTATTCAGTAAAAAGCCAGCAGATTGCACCAAAAAAGATCTATTGTATTGACACTGGGCTTGTCAATTCAGTCGGATTCCATTTTTCCCCTGATTCAGGGAAGTTGATTGAAAATATAGTCTTTCTTTCTTTACGACAATTTACAAATGACATTTATTACTATGAAACTCAGGATGGCTGTGAGGTGGATTTTTATCTTCCCCAACAGAAACAATTAATCCAGGTGGCACAACGACTTGACCGAAGTGCCACTCGAGATAGAGAAGTTCGTGCAATAGAAAAATCTATCTCGGAAATTCCTGTGAAGAATGCGCTAATCTTATCTGATAAAAGTGAAAGAGATATTGTTATTAAAAAGATCCCGATTCACATACAATCAGTAACAGAATGGTTGTTACACGAAAAGCAGATCTAGAAAACCCATTTAACTTAAGGTGAGTACGTTTACCATTATTGGAAATAGAAATCTGAAAATATGAGGAAATAGATCTTGGAATTGACGAAAACCCTTTACGTATCCGATCGGGAAGCCTGGCATGCCTGGCTGGAAGAGCATGCGGATACCGAAAGCGAAATATGGCTCATTTACTATAAAAAGGGCAGCGGTAAAGCGCGCATCCCTTATGAAGATGCGGTGGAGGAAGCCCTGTGCTTTGGCTGGATCGATAGCCTGATCCAGCGCATCGATGATGAAAAGTATGCCCAGAAATTCACTCCCCGAAAAGTGGGCAGCAAGTGGTCGGAATTGAACAAGTGGCGCGTTGCAAAATTGAACCGGGCAGGGCGCATGAAACCGGCAGGTATGGCGGTGGTCGATTTCAATGTGGAGGTAGTTCCCATCGAGAAACCGAAGACGCGCGGAGAAAAGCCCATGCCGGAACTTCCGCCTTCCATCGAAAAGGTGTTGATGGAAGATGAGACCGCCTGGTCGAATTTCAACAAGCTGGCGCCCTCCCATCGCCGTATGTATATTGGCTGGATCATGGATGCAAAGAAAGAAGAGACCCAGCTGAAACGCGCGCGCGAAACGCTGGAAATGCTGAAGCAAAACAAGAAATTGGGCATGAAATAGCGTATTGTTCAGCTTGCAGCCCGCACAGCCTTTTTCAACTCCCTCACAAGATAATCTAACTGGTTATGGCTGGTGCGCTGGTCGCATACCAGCGTCAACATGTCGCTTGCCATTTCCACCGTCTCCGCGTTGGCAGCCGTGCGCAGGTTGTGCAGCAGTTCTTCCCAGTGGATCACCAGCCCGATGCTGGCGTTGCCCAGTTCTTCGTTGACGCGGTCGCGCGACACTCCCTGCAGATAAACCGGCAGTCCCATGGGCATGGTTTCTGCCTGTAATTTCGGAAAAATGGGTACCACCTGCGGGATATCCGCGATCGCCTGCAGTAAGTAATCATAGTTTGCGCGCCGCTGCAAGCGAATGGCATCCCAGTCCAGATGCTCGATGCTCTGGCGTTCCTGCACATCCCCTTCCACAACCAGTTCGTTTGCATACAGCTCTTCTGCGTGCTGAAACAGCCGCTGCAGCTCATCGAAATCGCCTTCCCCTTCCAGCAGATAGGCGCGCAGCTTCCGGCGGTAAGCGCGGATAATGGGCAGGCGCCGGTTGGGCAGACCGCGATAGAGTTCGATGAAAGGCTGCATGTCGAAGCGGGTGCGCAGATATCCGCCATCCTGCGGGCACAGCTTGCGCAGACTGTTGAAGACGAAATCCCCGATCGTGTGTGCGGGAAAGCCTGCCTGGGCATTGTCTTCGATGACCATCACACCCTGCTGCTGCAGTTCTAGCAGGGCGCGCAGCACTGCGGGCGACTGCGCGAAACCGAAATAGTTGATAAAATAAACCGCCTGCTCTGCGGTTTGCTTTTGGTGCAGGTCAGTCAGATCGATGGAGAGATCAGGCTGCACCCGGTAGAAATCGCAGTGTATCCCGCGGCTTTCAAGGGTGATTAAAATGGAGGGGCAAAGATATGCCGGCAGCAGGACATTTTTGATACCGTGTGCAATCAGGAAATCCGCAATCACCGTCAGGCAGGTTTTGCCGCCGTTCAGAAAATACATATCCCCGGTTTGTAACGTGGATGTGGAAATGGACCAATCTTCATCGGCATAGAATTCCCCGCCCACGAATTGGACGTCCTCTATAAAAGAATATCGTTTTGTTCTACCTGTCATGCCATTTCCAACGAGCTTATTCTATTCCATTTCAAATGGGATTGATAAAAAAAAGTGCTGATCGCTTGATATATTCGAATAATGGATGCTGACGAAATAGTTAATCCGACTTTTTATCAATGCAGTCGGTTGTTGAGTAAACTGCTTTTATCAGCTTAACGATTTACAACAGATAGTTTAAATTTTCGTAGTAAAAATCTGAGAGGATTTATTTTTGATAGTGATAACGGACTTGTAAAAAATCAATGCGTTCTTCTCTAACCAGATATACCAGACGATGTTCCTGGGTTAATCTCCTTGACCACATCCCGGGTGAAATATATTTCAATGGCTCAGGTTTCCCTATCCCATCGAAAGGATCTCTTAAAATGGCTTCCATGAGATCAAAAGCTCTGAGCGCTAGTTTGCGATCGGTTTTTACCCAGTAGCGCAGATCTTCAATGAATTCTGGTTGAAATACTGCCAGATATTTCTTTTTACTCAATCCCTATCTCACCCCGCATTTCTTTTAACGACTGCGGATCGCCTTCTTCTTTGAGGGCTCGATTTAATGCGGTCAGCAGACGTTCGGCGTTGGCGGGGGACCGCAATAGATAGGCAGATTCTGTCAGGCTTTCCAGTTCTGAAGCAGCGATCATGGCTACTTCTTCTTCATTGCGACGTTGGATGATCACGATCTCACGGTTATGAGTAACCTCATCCAGTAATTTAGCCAATCCGGCACGCGCTTGAGTATAGGTGGTTTGAATGGTCATTTTTCTCCAATATGTACAGAGATACTGTACATCATTACAATAACTATGTCAAGGAGTTAAATCCAGTTACAGCTCACTATTGAATGGTTTAGAATAAGGCTAAATGAATGTTGCAAATTGGTTCTCTGGATGGAGGTTGTGATGAAAGCGATCGCGTTGGTGGTCAGCGCCAGGAAACATGGCAATTGTTACGATTTTGCGCAATTCGTACTGGATGATTATAAAAACAGGGGCTTGGAAACGGAACTGATCAATTTTTATGATCATCAGATCACCCCCTGCCAGCGCTGTGAGTATGAGTGTCTTCAGCGGCTCGATCCCTCGAAAGGCGTCGATGGCAAATGTCCTATAAAAGACGATGTGCGCATGATCTGGGAAAAGACCTGGCAGGCAGAAATATTGCTCTTGTTTGTCCCCAATTATGGAGGGATGATGCCGGCATTATGGGAGGCATTTTCACAGCGTTCCCAGGCTTTCTTCCGCCAGGCACCCCTGGAGCAATTGAAAAAGTCGGTGGTCAGCGCAGTGCTCATCGTATCCCCGCACCAATCCAGTGGGGCAGCCTGGGCGCTTTCTTGCATGGCGGATGAGGTGAAGGGATTGGATAGAAAGGTGGTGGGTTTCGAGGTGATCAATCCACCGCAATTTATGAAGGAATATACTTTTCATCCTTTGCTACAAGAACCTGAGATCCAGCGCCGCCTGTCATTTCTGGCGGAGAAAACTTGGCAGGTCGCCATGGCATTGCACGATCATTAAATCGCAGCGATATGCGAACGATCAAGCAGCTGTTTTTATTCTCAATTCTTCTAACGAGGTTGACAGGCTGTACGCTGTTGGCAGCGAATGGTTCTGTTGAAAATACCCCTTCCATATCAACCGCTATTCATACCTCCGGATTCCCTAACGAAGGTGGCGAAGAGAGTTCTCCCTTGATCGCCCTGGCTTATTACACCGGTGATCAGGAATCCTATGATTCATTTGCTATGTTTTCAGACTACCTCAATTATCTGGCAGTGGATGTCTTCACGGTGCAGATGGATGGCAACATCACTGGCGCCGATGATCTGGGTGTTGTACCGCTGGCGCATTCCCGCGCTATTGAGGTGTTTGCCTGTGTCAGCAATTACAATAATGACCCATCGGTGGAAGATTTTGACCCTGCCCTGGCGCACGCTGCCACCGTTACCTACCGCAGCCAGGTGATCGAGAATATGCTGGCACTGGCATTGCGAGATGGCTATGATGGGGTGAATGTCGATTTTGAAGGGCTGGCATATTCCAGCGATATCGATGAAGATCGTGCTGCTTTCACAGCCTTCATCCGGGAACTGGCGCAGGCGTTGCATGCCCAGAAACTCAAACTGATTGTCAGTGTCCCGGCTGCCACCGCTACCTCACGAGAAAATACCTGGGCGTACCCCTTTGACTTGGCAGCGCTGGGCGATGCTGCAGATCTCATCCAGTTGATGACCTATGACCAGCATGGTTCGTGGAGCGCGCCCGGGGCGGTGGCTGGTGCAGATTGGGTGGGTGAGAGCCTGCGTTACGCCCTTTCGCAGATTGCCACCGATAAATTATTGATCGGGCTGCCTGCTTATGGCTATGACTGGGATTTGACCGCTTCCAATATCGAAGCAGGGTCTTTTGATGCAGCGGATGTCTCCTGGAAAGAAATTCCGGTGCTGCTTAAAAAACCTTCTGTGCAGCAGGGTTGGGATGCAACTGCTCTTTCGCCATTCTTGACTTACACAGAAAATGGGCATACCCACGAAGTATGGTATGAAAATGCGGATAGCATCCGCAAAAAGGTGGAATTGATGAAAGAGTACGATCTGGCAGGTTTTTCTGTGTGGGCAGTAGGAAAAGAAGATGCCGTTTTCTGGGAGGCAATGGAATGAAATGGAGTTTACGGAGGATATATTGTAAAAAATAATGATTCGTGTCCCGATAGGTTTCATTATTTTATTGTTGGTCTTATTGTACATGATCGTATTGAAACCTGTGATGTCATTTGATGGATTTCTTATAGCTAACCCTGACTTAAGGATGTATGAATGATGATGGTCGGTTAAAATTGACTTAAATAGATGAAAGCATATATTTTATGAAATCAGTAATTAACACCCATAAAACCCAATAACTCTTGCTGGTTCACAAGATAGTAGATTTGCCTGTTAGGGTATATAGTGTAGAATCGTAATGAGGAAAATACATCATGACACATGAGTACTACAATGAAGAAGTTGTTTTACATGCTATTTATGAAAATTCAGCATACTATCGAACAAAGCTTTCAATCGATAATGAGCGATCATGTTCTTGTTCACCGACACATATAAATTGTCTATCAGCAAAAGAATGGCTGAAAAGTCAAATTGGGGTATGGCAGTTTTTCTATGAGAGTCGAGATATAAGAGATAAAACATTACATCCTGCCACATTTCCAATTTCGATCGCAAAAAAGGTGATTAGTCTTTTTTCACATGAGGGTGAATTAGTTCTTGATCCATTTGTCGGTAGCGGAACTACTTTAATTGCTGCTCAAGATTTGAATAGAAATGCAGTTGGTTTTGATCTTCAAGAAAAATACATTGAATTATGTTCGTCACGGTTAATAAGTAATAATTTATTCAATAAAGCTCAACAGATTGCAATTCAAGATGATGCATTACATATTTCAAATTATTTGGATCCCGAGTCTGTTAGCTTAATTTGGACTTCTCCACCTTATGCAAATTTACTCAATCGAAAACGAAAAAACAAGTCACGACGTGATAGAAATAATGATCAATTGAATAAAGTTGAACAATATTCACAAGACCCAAGAGACCTAGGAACAATGGAATTAACGGAATATACAAAAGCAATGGGTGATATTTTTGAAAATTTGTTGCCTCTACTTCGCCCAAAAGGACATTGTGTTATAAATGTTCCTGACATGTGGTGGGAGAACAAACGTATAACAATACATGTTTCTTTAATTAATGAACTGCGCGAACGTGGTTATGAACTACGAAATACTATCATCTGGGATCGAACGAATATTGTAAATAGAATTGGTATTTTTGGTTATCCAAGTAACTATATTACGATGGGAACCACATTTGAATATTTGTTGGATTTTTGGAGACCTAAAGAATTATGAGGACATACACAAAAGAAGCTTTGATTGATACATTGAAGGAAATTAGATCTCAAGGGTGGATACCAAATGCACGTCCGGGAAATGATGGCGGGGTTGGAAATACGCTAGAAGATTTACTTGGTATTCAGGAAAATAATTTACCCATTCCAAATGCAGCTGAGTGGGAGTTGAAATGTCAAAGATGTACTACAACTTCACTCACAACTCTATTTCATTTTGAACCTTCTCCAAGGGCTTTGCGATTTGTCCCTAATATTTTGTTGCCAAAATATGGGTGGAAACATGAATTAGCGGGGATAAGTTATCCAATTGAAGAAAAAAGCTTTAGACAAACAATTCATGGTAGAGAGAGAAGCGATAGAGGGTTTAAAGTGGAAATCGACAACGAAGATCGAAAAGTTCTGATTTCTTTTGATGCATCAACCGTTGACCCTAAACATAGAGAATGGCTTAAATCTGTTGAAGAACGAATAGGATTAGGTGAATTGAAACCGCAACCATATTGGGGATTTGATGATCTATATCATAAGGCTGGTACTAAATTGCTAAACACTTTCTTTGTAAGAGCTGATATAAAACATCAAGACGGGAAAGAATTTTTTCATTATAACCAGATATTAGTTTTAAGTGGTTTTAGTATGGACAATTTTATAACCGCATTAATAAATGGAGATGTATTAATTGATTTTGATGCGCGTACGGGACATAATCACGGCACCAAATTTCGCCTAAGACAAAATGCGAGACCAAAATTGTATTCTGAAATAAGGGAAATTACTTAGAAACTAAGGTTGATTATTTCCTTACTCTCATTATTGTTTCAACTAATAAATAGTAAGTTAGATAAGGCCTTTTTTAATCAAAGTCGAATATCTTCCATTTCATTTTCGTGGCATTTTTAATATGCTTTTTATCTAAAAACCTGCCAGATCTGCACTGTTCCTTCGCTGGCAGCGCTTATCAGCGCGCGCCCATCCGGTGAGAATTGCAGGGCATTGATGAATTCCGTCAGAGCGGGGATTTCTCCAGCTGCTTGCATGTTCTCCATATTCCAGAACAGGATCTTATCCTTTCCCCCGACTGCCAGCAGCTTGCTATCCGGCGAGAAAGCCAATGCGCTGAATGTATCCGCATCGCTGAAAACCGCCAATTGTGCACCAGTGTGAGCATCCCAGATGGTCACGAGCGGTTTGAATTCTCCCTCAATGGTACCCGCAGCAGCGGTTGCCAGCAACTTGCCATCCGGTGAAAGCGCCGAGGCGCTGATGAAGTCCTCATGATGGATGGCAGGTCCCAGTTGAGCGCTGGCGATATCCATGGGTTGGATGGTGGCGCGTGCGATCCATGTGACGGTCTCGCCGTCATCTCCGAAGCGAAATGAATAAACTGGCGCGGCGGTCTCGAAACCGGTTAGCGCTTTGATCTCTTCCCATGTTTTCACATCCCACAGGGTGATCTGCCAGATATCACTACTGATAGCTCCCAGCATGCTGCCATCGGGTGAGAAGGCTGCCTGCTGGGAATAGCTATCCAACGCGATATGCTCGACCTCTTGCTGGTCCAGCACATCATACAGGACAATGGCGGGTTCTTCCAGTGCATAGGCGATCAGCCGTCCATCCGGGGAGACATCATAGATGTAGGTCGATTCTCCTACATCATAACCTGCGATCTCTTGCAGGGTCTGGCTGTCATACAGACTGGCAGAGCGTATGCCCTGCACCCAGAATGCCTTCGCATCCAGCGTCCATTTGACATTGGTGACTTCAGTAAGATCCAATTGGGAAACGCTTTGCAGATTACCGGCGTTCTCAACGCCGATGACGCCTGCCTGTGGCGTGCTGGAAGGGGTTTCTTGCACCGGCTGCCCGTTATTGCAGGCAACAGCCAGCAGAAAAGCCCCGAAAAATAAGATCCGTATGATCTTCTTTATGGTTTGCATAGATTACTCCTATCTCTTTTTAACTATACCGCGGATGAGACCTCAGGAATTGAAATGAATGGCTTCTTTCAACCAATCCATCAAACTTTGTTTGAGGGCTTCGAATAGGCTATCTTTCTGTTCGTCCACCCAATCCTCCACCTGCTGGCTGGCTTTGTCTTTTTGCTCATCGAGGAATCCCGAAGCGCTTTTCTTGAGCGAGTCTCCCATCGAAGCAGCCATACTCTGTGTGAATAAAGCAAACCGTTCTTTGAGATCGGTGGGGGTAGCTTTGACCAGCACCGGTCGCTCGCTCAACATGAAGTTGGCATCCCCGTTCTCACTGACAGGCAGATCGATGCCCTGCCCGTTCTTGATGGAATCCGTATCCAGAGAGAATGCTTCCAGTTGATAACCGGAGACATTTTGCAGCGTATACGGCTGGAAACTATCCCCTCCATACCCGCGCCACACGAAAATGTTCACCAATCCACTGGTGGTCAACCGGTACTGGTAATAACCGTTGAGTATATCGCTGGAGTTGGTGCTGCTGCGAAAGCCTTTCAATGCCTGCGAGAGGTTGTTGAAATTCTGCCGGGCGAACACCCCCGGGCTGTCTGATGAACTGCCATCCCCGTACTGCCAGAAGATCTTTTCCACGTGATGGCTGCCCAGCAGCATCAGGGTGGCGCGGCTCAAATAATCCGCGCGCACCACATCTTCCAGCGTCCCCCTTTCGGCGGCGGTCTGAGTGAGATCAGCCTGCGCCCAACCCAGAGTGGTGATCCAGATCGGTTTCTGCCCGTACTGGCTATTGACCCCATTCACCAGGGCAATGATCTCCGCCAAATTGAAACCGCCTTCGGCGCTGGTGAGGCAGGCGCCCGATACGGTATCGTAGGTTTGGTACATGTACTTGCCTTCCGGCGCGCTGGCATAGGTGCTCAGGTCGATACCGATCACATCGAAGTCATCCCACACATCCAGTGTGTTTAAACTTTGCAGGAAGGCACTGGGCTGGTTGAGACAGTTACCGGTATCACTGACGATGCCGCCCACTACAATCGTATCTGTGGAACGGACAGCTTTGATCACCGCTGAAGCGATCTTCAATCGCTCGGCATAGGTAGAAGGGCTGGCAAGTATGGCAGCTGCGATGGGTTGCTCTTGCAGTTCAAAGGGCAGGTTCACTGCGTTGCCGATCTGCCAGGTATCTACCTTACCCCCGAATTGGGCGACCACTGCCTGCACATAGCGCTGCCAGCTTTCCAGATAAGTGCTGACAACGTTTTCTTCGCTGAGATTGTCATACTGTAAATAGGTAGGGAAGCCTTCCAGAACAAGGGTGATGGCGATGCCCTGCTGATCCAACTTGCTGATCAGAGCATCGAGGTCGATCTGGGATGTTTGCGGGGTGATCGACCAGCTGAACAAGCCGGCGGAAAGTTCGACTTCCTGCCAAGGAATTCTGATTTTTAAAGAACTGACACCCAGTGCTTCAACAGTATCCATAAACTGGCTGCTGTCTTGTATGTTCAGCAGGGTATCACTCATGTCGATTCCCAGCGGAGAGCTGCCGCTCGCCAGGCTGGGAGTGCCGAAGCGGATCACCGCATAACCCAGGGTGAGAATCAAGCCTGCCAGGATGATGAAATGAAAGATTTTTTTCATAATGCTTCCTTGTACCTTTATAGCACACAATCTTTAATTAGGATGGTGCAAACTTCGTGCCAGATATGACGAGAATTAGGATAATTATGGTGTAATTTGGAAATCGAGATAGAATAAAGAAGAATGAAAGGATGGAAAATGACGGAAGAACGACCAAGCACGCATGCATCTGCGCAAATTCCTCGTTTTGCCGTTTTGCAGCTTTCCGGTTGTGCCGGTTGCGAGGTTTCGCTGCTCAATGCGCATGAGTGGGTCGACCGTTTCGAGCTGACCTATATGCCACTGGTTTCCAGCGCTTATGCGGTGCCGGAAGTGGATATTCTGCTCATCAGTGGAGGTGTGCGCACCGATGAAGATCTTTTCCATCTCAAACATGCGGTCAAGAAAGCCAAACGGGTGGTGGCGGTAGGAACCTGTGCCATTTCTGGTGGGGTTGCCAACCTGGGCAATCGTGATGAAGTGCGCCAGCTTTTCCTGCACCAGGAAGAACGTCTGCATGTGCCGCGCCTGCTGCCCAAATCACGTCCGGTGGATGACTTTGTTCCCATCGACCTGTATTTGCCGGGTTGCCCACCCACCCCCGAACTTTTCATGGCAGCCCTGCTCGACCCTAAAAACTATCAAGCCAGTTTGACCGTCTGCCAGGAATGTGGGCGTAAGAAACTGAAAGACATGAAACCGGATCACCTGGTTGGTTTTCAAAAAGGCAATGTAGATCCCGAGATTTGCCTGGTCAACCAGGGTTACCTGTGCATCGGCACCAGCACGCGCGGTGGCTGCCGGGCACCCTGCACGCGAGCCGGGCATCCCTGTGTGGGCTGCCGGGGACCATCCAACGCGCTGATCGAGAAAGATTCGAAAGCCTGGTTGGAAACCATCCAAAAAGTGTTCCACACTATGACCAATGTTCCGGATGACGAACTGCGTGAAGCGTTGCTATCTCCTCAGCTAGCGCTGTTCCTGTTTCAATTTTCCGATTATGCAGGGGAAGATAAAGCTCCCCGTTCGAAGGATAAGGTGCTTTGATGACAACCCTCACCTTTCCCCTCAGCCGCATCGAAGGACATGCCCAGGTGGAGATCGATATACAGCGAGGTAAGGTCGTTTCCACCCGTTTCAAAGCTACCGAATTACGAGGGTTTAATGTGTTCGTGCAGGGTGTGCCTGCCGAACAGATGCCGGTCATCGTGCCGCGCATTTGTGGGGTTTGTTCCACAGCCCATCACGTCACGGCAGTGAAAACTCTGGAAGATGCCTATGGGGTTACTCCACCGCCGCTGGCTTCGCGCATCCGTTCACTGTTGCTGCTGGGACAGTTATTACAGAATCAGGCGACTTCGCTCTTCATTTTCACCATGCCTGACCGCGTGGATGTGGATAGTGTCTTCGAGATGGATGAAGATGTGATTGATCCCACCATGCGTTTTGAGATTTCCCGCCATGCTTTGAAGGTGCGCGAATTGGGTACCGACCTGATCACCCTGGCGGGCGGGCAGTTCATCCACCCGGTGCGGGCGGTGGTGGGTGGCGTGAACGCCGGTATCCCGGCAGAGCGGGTGCAAACCATGCTGCAGCGCCTGGAAGAAGGGCTGCCACTGGCATGTGATCTCTTTGATGCCTACTGGGAATTGACCAACCGTATGAAAGATCGTATCGGCAGTTGGGGCGATGACCAGCCGGCTTACTATATTACATCCACAGATCGAGTACGACCCGACTTTAATACTCACGAGATCCGTGTCATGGCTCCCAGCGGCGAATGCTGCGAGATCTTTTCTCCGCGTGAATTCAAAGATGTCCTGGAATTAAAGGAGCGTGAATACTCCTACGCTGCCGAAACATCCTATAAGGGTGGAGTGATCCGTGCCAATTCCCTGGCGCGCGCCAATATGACCGCCCATATGGGCACCAAGGTGGCGAATGGCTACCTGCACCGCCTGCGCATCGAATATGGCACTCCGGCACATCCCATCATGCTGTTCGACCTGGGGCGCGGCATCGAACTGGTGTATGCCATCGAACGCGCCATACAGATGCTGCAACAACCACTGGAAGGAGAAGACACCGATGTGCCCTACACCCCGCGTGATGGCGAAGGTTATGGTCTGGTGGAAGCCCCCCGCGGACCGCTCATCCACCACTATGTCATTGAAAGAGGCAAGATTGCCAGCGCTGAATTTGTCATCCCGACCGTGCATAACATGCGCGCCATCGAAAGGGCGCTGAAAGTGGCTGCGGAACGCTATGTGCACGCTGATGAAGTGGATTTGGAATTGGAACGGGCAGTGGGACGAGTGGTGCGCGCTTTCGATCCCTGCATTGCCTGTGCCACCCATTGATCGGACAGTTTAGGATTCTATTAAGTATTTGCCAGATATAGTTGACATCCCACCCATATCCGCTAGAATAAATTAACAAACGAATTGGAGGTCTCATGTATTATAGTAATAGTGATTGGGGTTTTGGTGTTGGAATGTTTCTCTACTTTGTATTTGTTATAGGATTAACTGCTTTCTACCTGTACTGCTACTGGAAATTATTTGAAAAAGCCGGTAGAAAAGGTTGGGAAGGTCTGGTTCCAGGGCATAATACGGTTGAGCTTTTCGAAATGGTTGGACGCCCGGGTTGGTGGTTCTTCTTGATGATGATCCCATTTGCCAATATTGTCATTGCAATCATGCTTATTTTTGATCTGGCGAAGGTCTTTGGCAAAGATACCGGCTTCGGGTTCGGGCTGTTATTCCTGTCATTCATTTTCATGCCTATCCTGGCTTTGGGCGATGCCGAATATCAGGGACCTCTCACCCACGAGTAGAGAAAATGCAAAAGACAAGAAGGTAGCTACGGGCTGCCTTCTTGTTTTTAAACCACATGGAAGGATTGGACTGCAATCTGCTTGAGCGCAAATACCAGCATATCGCGCAGGGTGTGCTCATCCAGAATGGTGTGCGAAATCTGCCCGTCCAGATACAAGGCTATCAATCCATGGATCTGCGACCAGATGGTCATAGCAGTCAATGGCGTGTCTTCATCCTTTAAAATGCCGGCTGTCTGGCAGGCAGCCACCACCCGCACTACCACTTGAAAGGTCTTTTGTATCACTTCCACCAGTTCAGGATAATCTTTTTCTTTTTCCAGGATCCCGGAAAACATGACCTTGAAAATATCGCTTTCTTGCATGGCGAACTGTATGTATATCCAACCGGCTTCCACCAGCAGTTGCTCAGGAGCATGTTCGTACTCTCTTTCCACCCTTTCAAGGTTGCTCAATAATTGATTAAAGCCTTCCATCGAGATAGCGGCGATCAGCTCTTGCTTATCCTTGAAGTGAGCGTAAGGAGCAGAATGGCTGACTCCGGCTTCGCGAGCTACCTTGCGCAGGCTGAGAGCGCTGACGCCTTCCCTGGCGAGGATCTCCCCCCCAGCTTTGATAAGGGCATTCTTCAGGTCGCCATGATGATAACTATCCTTATTTACCATGATTTGCGCATCCTATCTTGACACTGTCTAGATTATATTGGATAATATTGATCAAATCAAGTGTATCAGAAAGGTGGGCTGATGAAATCTTATCAAGTGCAAAGACAAAGTGTGGTGGATACCTGTCGTACCCTGCTGCAAAAAGGCTACTTAAAAGCCACCGAAGGCAACGTTTCAGTGCGAGTGCCTGAAGAAAATGTCTTCGCCATCACCCCCTCCAGTTATGATTATGCGCTCATGCAGTGCGATGATATCTGTGTGCTGGATGTGGAGCTTGTGCCCCTGGCGGGAGAACGCAGACCCTCTATTGAAAGTGCCATGCATGCCGCTGTTTATCAAGCCCGACCCGATGTGCAGGTTATCATCCATACTCACCAGCCCTACGCCAGTGCGTTGGGTATCATGCGCAAACCCATTCCAGCCCTGTTTGATGAGCAGGTACGTTTTTTAGGACGTTCGGTGGAGATCATTCCCTATGCTCCCTCGGGTACCTCATTCTTGAAAAAGAATGTCCGCAACAAGGTAGGCAGCGGCAATAATGCCTTCATCCTGCAAAATCACGGTGTGCTGGTGTTTGGGATGGATGAAGCCCAGGCCATACACAACATGGCTTTACTTGAAAAGTGCGCGTTGGTGTATTTACTGGCGCTTTTGAATGATGAAAAAATCTCACGTATTCCACTGGCGGTACGTGAGATTGCTTTCTCCAAACTGCGCTCCGATGAGAAAAAATTCAAAAAAACTAAATAAAGGAATAAACAGGATTGAAATGAACAACGATAATGCCTCTGCTATTTCCGGCTATCCAGATGTGGATGCCGTTTATGAAAAATTGAATGCACTTGTCAGCCAAGCGCTGCGTCCCATCAAACGCGAGAAAATGCAGCAGTTTTTGGATTATTTTGAGACAAAATGCACGCGTTCCAAACAGTTGACCGATGAAGCCAAAGCCATCATTCCCGGTGGTGTGCAGCATAACCTGGCTTTCAATTACCCCTTCCCGATTGCCATCGAAAAAGCACAGGATGCCTATATGTGGGATGCGGATGGCAACCGCTACATCGATTTTTTGCAAGCCGGGGGTCCGACCATCTTGGGCAGCAATTATGCCCCGGTGCGCGACAAGGTCTTCGAACTACTGCGGGAATGCGGTCCGGTCACCGGACTTTTTCATGAATATGAACTGAAGCTAGCGCAACTCATTCGGCAGCATATGCCTTCTATTGAAATGTTCCGCATGCTCGGGACGGGTACCGAGGGTGTCATGGCTGCCATCCGCGCTGCCAGAACATTTACTAAGAAGAGGTATGTCATCAAGGTTGGAGGAGCATATCACGGTTGGAGTGATGCGATGGTCTACGGGCTGCACGTGCCGGGCACTGGGCGTCTGGAAGCCAAGGGCATTCCGCGTGGTGCCAGCGCTGCCACCCAGGAATTCTTCCCCAATTCTCTGAATGCCTTGCGCCGCCATCTGGCGTGGAATCGCCTGCGCGGCGGCACCGCCGCCGTCATCCTGGAGCCGGTCGGACCGGAATCGGGAACGCGCCCCGTTCCCTATGATTTCGACCGGCAGGTGCGCGAATTGTGTGATGAATTTGGCGCGCTGTTGATCTTCGATGAAGTGGTGACGGGGTTCCGCCTGGGATTAGGCGGTGCCCAGGGTTATTTCAATGTCATGCCCGATCTGACCGTGTTCGGTAAGTGCATCACCGGTGGCTATCCTATGGCAGGTGGGGTGGGAGGACGTGCGGATGTGGTGAGTGGTTTTGCTGCGGGTATCGGTGGAACGGGAGAACGTGCCTATATTGGCGGGACTCTATCCGCCAATCCGTTATCGTGTGTGGCGGGTTATTATGCCATCAAAGAGATGGAGCGCACCAATGCTGCTGTGATTGCCGGTAGGGCAGGCGATCGCCTCACCCACGGTTTACAGGAGATCATTGACCGTCTCGATTTGCCTTTTGTGGTGTATAACCAGGGTAGCATCGTGCATCTGGAGACATCCGGCGTGATGCTGTTGGACCTGCGCCATCCGCTACGTACCTTGAAAGAACTGAAACCGCGCAAACATATGATCGAGGAGATGGGTGCTGCCTACATGGCAAATGGCTTGATTACGCTGGCGGGTTCACGCATGTATACCTCGCTTGCAGATACAGATGGGGTGATTGATGAAGCGCTTGGTCGCTTTGAAACGGTACTAAAATGTGTGGAAGGGGTTTAAGCAGGCAAAATAAACGTCATAGAGGAGGGTCTGCTAATGGCAGAACAATATAAATTGTATAAATATCGATGGGTGGTACTGGCAGTGTTCATGTTCATCAACCTCACCATGCAAATGTTATGGATCGCTTTCGCGCCCATCACCGGGGATGCCGCTAGCTATTATGGTGTCACCGATCGTCTGATCGGTCTATTATCCATGGTCTTCATGATCGCATTTATACCCCTTTCTATTCCGGCATCCTGGATGATCGATAAGTTTGGCTATCGCAAAGCGGTGGGATTGGGCGCTATCATGATGGGTGCATTTGGGCTGCTGCGCGGTTTTGCCGGTCAGAATTACACCCTGGTCTTGATCAGCACGATCGGCATCGCTGCTGCCCAGCCATTTTTATTGAATGCCTGGACTACCATTCCAGCCAAATGGTTTGGGAGCGACGAACGTGCTACCATGGTGGGCTTGATCACCCTGGCGAACCTGGTGGGCACTGGTATTGGCATGGTTGCCACCCCGCTTTTATACGAAAGTGGTACCTCCATTGCTGCTATCCAATTGATCTATGGGGTTATCGCGGCTTTTTCAGTGGTCTTGTTCATCATCTTTGCCCGCGAGAATCCACCCACCCCCGCTGGTCCTGCCAGCGAGCAGGTGCATGCCCTCATGCTGGATGGCATCAAACATGCGCTGAAATCGAAACCATTTTTGATGTATCTGGCGATCTCTTTCATCGGGTTGGGCATTTTCAATGGCGTTACCACCTGGGTGGAGAGCATCATCCGCCCGCGTGGCTTTACCCCCACTGATGCCGGAACGCTGGGTGCCTTGATGCTGGTGGGTGGTATCATCGGGGCAGTGGTTATCCCTGCCGTCTCCGATAAGCAGCGTAAACGCCAGCGTTTTATGTTCCTGGGAATTGCCCTGGCGATCCCCGGATTATTAGGTTTGACGTTCGCAACCAGTGCCTGGCTGCTTTTTGTTTCAGCATTTTTCATGGGATTCTTCCTGGTGAGTGTGAACCCGATCGGCATGCAATACGCTACCGAGGTGACCTATCCCACGCCGGAAGGGACTTCCAACGGGCTTATCCAGCTCTGTGGGCAGGCTGCGGTAGTATTCGTGTATGTGATGGAGGTGATGAAAACCAGAGATGGCGCCTTTACCCCTGCCCTGCTGCTGGCAGCCGGACTGTTGGTGCTGTGTTTGGTTTTGGTTGCCCAGATGAAGGATATTAAATCCAAAGAGTAAGAGAGATACGCATGGCAGTCGAAAAATTGATCCTTGCAGTTGATCTGGGTACTTCCGGGGTAAAAGTTGCCTTGATCTCGGTAAACGGGCGGGTTTTGGGGTGGGAAAATCAGCCCGTTCCGCTTATTATCACCCCTGATGGCGGGGCAGAGCAGGACCCGCAGGAATGGTGGTCGGCTTTCATGGCAGCATCTTCCCGCCTGATGAAGAAAAGCAAGGCGAATGCACAGCAGGTGAAAGCATTGTGCTGTTCCACCCAGGGAGAAGGAACCTTGCCGGTGGATCACGATGGGAAACCGTTGTGCAACTGTATCTTATGGATGGATATGCGTGGCGCCGCCAACTTGAAACGCCAATTGAAGGGCATCCTGAATATCGACGGCGCTGCGCTGGCGAAAGTGCTGCGTTGCATTCGATTGACGGGCGGTATGCCTTCCATGACGGGCAAGGATCCCGCCGGTCATATGCTCTATATCCGCGATGAAATGCCCGAAATCTACGATCGAACCTATAAATTCCTCAATGTGCTGGATTATATGAACCTGCGCCTGACCGGCAGGATGGTGGCGAGTTTTGATTCCATCCTGACCTCCTGGGTGACCGATAATCGCGACCCGGATCACATTCACTATGATGATACATTGATCCGCACCCTGGGGATCGATAAAGAAAAACTGCCAGATATTGTCCCTTGTTCAGCGGTGATCGGCGAGTTGCTGCCCGATGTGGCGCATAGCCTGGGGCTGGCAGCCGGTGTGCGCGTGGTGGCAGGTTCCATCGACAATACTGCCGCTGCCATCGGGGCGGGTGCGGTGGAAGATTATGCCATGCATCTCTACATCGGCACTTCCTCCTGGATGGCGGCACATGTTCCTTACAAAAGAACCGATATCATGTCTTCGCTTGCCTCGGTGCCCTGTGCGATCCCGCACCGCTATTTACTGACTGCCCTGCAGGCTACGGCGGGGGGAAATTTGAATTTCCTGCGCGATAAGATCCTCTATCATCAGGATGAACTGCTGCAGGAAGCAGAAGTACCTGATATCTTCAAGGTGCTGGATCAGATCGCCGAGCGCGTTCCTGCCGGAAGCCATGGGGTCATCTATACTCCCTGGATCTGGGGTGAACGTGCTCCGGTGGATGACCGTAACCTGCGTGCTGGTTTGTTCAACCTTTCACTGCACAACAACCGTGAAGATATCATCCGGGCGTTTTTAGAGGGCATCGCTTTCAATACACGCTGGATGCTGCTGCCGGTGGAACGTTTCATGAAACGCAAGGTGGAAACCATCAGCATCGTGGGTGGTGGAGCGCAATCCAACGTGTGGTGCCAGATCTTCGCCGATGTGCTCAATGTGGAGATCAAGCAGGCAGCCGACCCCATCTGCGCCAATGCGCGCGGGGCTGCCTGGATCGCTGCGGCAGGGTTGGGTGAGATCTCCTTTGCCGATATCCCCGGGCTGGTGAAATTTGACCATACCTATCAGCCACACCCACAAAACCGGGCAGTCTACGACGAGCGCTTTGCTGTTTTTACAGATGTCTATAAACACCTGCGGGGTATTTACAAAACCCTCAATGCATGAGTTCGCCGGGAAATGACTGGCTATTCCCCGATGATCTTCACCAGCACGCGTTTGTTGCGTTTGCCGTCGAACTCGCCGTAGAAGATCTGCTCCCAGGGTCCAAAATCCAGCTTCCCGTTGCTGATCGCCACCACCACTTCGCGACCCATGATCTGGCGTTTCATATGGGCGTCCGCGTTATCTTCTCCGCTGAGATTGTGCCGGTACTGGCTGAGTGGTTCATGTGGCGCCAGCTCTTCAAGCCAGCGTTCATAATCGTGCAGCAACCCGGCTTCGTCATCATTGATATATACACTGGCGGTGATATGCATGGCGTTGACCAAGCATAACCCTTCTTGAACCCCGCTTTCGCGTAAGCAAGCTTCAACTTGAGGGGTGATGTTAAGGGATGCCCGGCGGGTAGGTACATTGAACCATAGTTCTTTGCGATAGCTTTTCATGAATTCTCCTTAAAGATTTATTAAAAAGTATGATTTTGATGTAATTTAATTATTTTTATGCTACTCTATACTCAATGATACCAATAAGGTATTTAATTCAGATCAATTAACCAGGAGGAACGATATGGCAGAAATGTCAGAAGGCGCCAAGAAAGAAGAAAAAGAGGTGAAGGTAACCAGTGAAAAAGCATCTCTTGCGCAAGAAGTCGCCAAAATGAAAGAAAAACAACTTGAGCTGTTCCATAAGAAAACCCATCAAGATATGATCAATGCTGCTTATAAAGCCGCCGAAAAATTGGGCATCGCTCCTTGGGTGCTGATCCGGGCTGCCGGATGGGGTAATTTCACCGAAGACCGGGGTGCCATGTATAAAGGGGACCATATCGCGGATATTGAGACCCTTAATGATGAACAAAAAGGTGCTTTAATGGGCGTTTTTGGAATGATGAGTGGCTGGGAAAAGATAAAAAAGGTAAAATAGAGACATCCATGCTACCCTTCTAAAGAAGAATCGACTGCTAACAGTCGATTCTTCTTTTAATTAATACGGACGCAGTTTGATTGTATGTATTTTACGGTAAACTTGTAGCGAGAGGAGTATATGAACCGGGAAAACATCTTTCAAGTACATATGCCGGAAGTGGATATTCGACCTGACCTAAAGGTGATTTTTCAAGAAGCCAGAGAACTGGCGGATCAGGAAACTCTCCTGGCAGACGGAACCCTTCAACGCCGGGTGGTGATCGTTTCTCCCGGGCGATTGATCTTGTTGAAAGATTCATATCCTCCTGATACTCTTCCCTCTGAGAACCGTATCGTATTGGAAGACCTGCTTCCATCTGAAAAAACATTGAAGATTGCGGTGATAGCTTATACCTATCTCGAGGCACTACGCACGGATATTCGCAAGGCGATCCCCTTTTTTGATTATCTTTTAGGTTTCACCTATTTAGGGCATGCTGTTTGGATCTTCGAAGGACATTCTTCTGCCATGGCAGATGGCTGCCGGGATGCCGATTATGTACTGGTCGATCAGCGCATGCTGCCCTATCTGGATGAGGATTGGCGCCAGATCATCCAGTCTGAAAATAACAGAATCCATCTTCGTGTGTTATCCGTAGAAAATTGACGAATCTGGACATAAAATAGACCCCGCATTGGCGGGGTCTATTGTCTTAAGAATGGTTTGAACGGTACGGTCTAAGGATAATTTTTGTTCTCGAACAGATTGTAGGTGATGTAATCCTCATCCAAGCTGTAGAATTTAATAGCGATCTTTTCTTTCCACTGCAGTTCAGTGGGGATGGCAAAGGTGGCTTCAAAGGAACCGCCATCCGCAGAGTTGAGACCCGCCACATAATACCAGGTCTTGGCAGTGGAAACACCATCTTTCATGTAGACCCCGAACATATTATCAGCCGGGAAGTACTTGGTTTCTACCTTGACGGATACTCCTTTTACAACTTCCAAGATGGTAAAGGTTGGGAAATCATTGGGATTGTATGCAGAACTGGTGGTTGTAGTGGTGGTTGTAGTGGAAGAACTGGTGCTAGTGGATGCGCCAGTGGTGTTGTAGAACCAGTTGTAGCTGTAATAAGGCGAATCCTGACTTTCCAGGCGGATGGCGATGATACCTTCACCTTGAAGCTCGTCGGGAATATAGAACTTGGCTTTGAAGGTGCCACCACTTCCGGTATACAGCTTGGTAACCAGAATGCCGTTGATGCCAAGTGTTCCGTTGTATCCCATATAGACATAATAGAGCTCATTGGCGGGGAAAAGGCTGGTGGAAATGGTCACATATTCGTCTGCTACCACACTGACGATTCCAAAGGTAGGATAGGTAGCTGCTTGAACGGGAGCGATGATTCCCATAAACAACAAAAATGTAACGAGCAACGCTATTTTCTTTTTCATGATCTCCTCCGTGATCAAACCTTTTAAGGGTTAACGATCGAACCCTTTTGGTTGTTCCATGAAAGCACCATCAATGGGAAAGCTAAGCCTTCCCCTGATTTAACCTTCATTATAGCTATTTTTTTAAGGATAGCAATAATTCAATTATATTGCAATAATTATGCCAGGCGATAGGGTAATCCCTCTTTAACATAGTTGTTCAATTCCGCGATACTGAGATCTTTGATGCCCAACTTTTCCACCGTGCGTCCGGTGCGATAATAATCTGTTTTATGGATGATGCATGCCAGACGAATCATGCTGTCGATTGCGCGCACCGAGATACCGTACTGTTTTCCAAGTGAAGCAATCGGCACCAGGCTCATGGGCACGTCTTCGAAGATATAGCGGTGTGAAAGGGTAGAGGGCGCTTTGATGCCATAATAACCACTTTGATTATGGATCGCTTCACGCAGGTCTTTGCCTTGTACGTTGTAAGCCAGTTCCAACCATTCCAATCCGGTGCGGGCGCGGATGCCCACCGCCGATGCTACGGTGACGCGTTCCCGGTCGAGCGCCTCGAGCACATATCCCACTGAGGGGGTGACCCCGTCGATGTAGAACTCGAAATCACCATGGGTCGATTCAATGCGCCCGGCATTCAAAATGGTCAGCGCGGGATGAAAGATGGCGCCCATGTTGTTCAAGCCAGTATGGAGCACATCATGTCCTTCGATGAACTGCGGGTAAACATCTTCAATGGCTTTTAGCACCAATTCGGTCTTGTTAGCTGGCAGGGCTGCGATCGGAACTGCTTCTTTGATGCGGAAGATGCGTGCCTGTGCCGGACCATCCGCCCGGCTGGCATAGATGAAAGTCTCGGCTTCTGCCACGATCACGTCGGTTTCACAACCCTCCCGCCGTAAGGTGGTATCGAATTCAATGGCGCCAAAGGTACGCCCCGGATTCAGCAAGACGATCTGCCCATCCTTTAGATGGGGTGCAATCATCTTTGCTACATCGGCATGCCCGGAGGAAGGTACCACCACCATGATGACCTCAGCTTTCTCAAGGGCTTCTGCAATGTCGGAGGTGGCTTTGTTGAGCTTTCCAAAACCAAGTGGACCACCAGGATAGCTCTCCAGCTCGATCCCCTTTCTTTTCGCGATCACTTCGATGTGACTGAAAGTGCGGTTGTAAAGAGTCACATCCTTTCCCATTAATGCCAGGTGGGCTGCCATGGCTCTACCTCCGTTGCCGGCACCAATCACGGTGTAGTTCACTGGATACGTCATAGTACCCTCCTTTTTCATTTGATTGATTTTATAAATAACGGGCAAGCCGTTCTTCTTCGGATAGTGGATTACCGCTTTCATCGACCACATCACACGCGCCATCTCGAATGCTTGTTTTGATCTCCCCTTTAGCGAAAGCATTGTTGCGCAGATGGGGCGCATCTAAGATTCCTTCTTTCACTGCTTGTGCCAGTATTCCCGCCTCTCCCAGGGGGTTGGGTGTGGCAACCTGGTTGAGATTGCGGATCGCCTGCAGCGTGATATTGGCTTCTTTGATAAGGTGCTCTTTGCGATGCTGGATGGCGGGATCGCTCAATAGATCCGGTTGTCCAAGTAACGCGTTTTCGATGCTGCGTTGTGCCATCCGGCTGGCGGCGATCACATCATCGGCGCTGGCAGCATGGTGAGCTTCGGTGTGCCCGACAATGTGGATGATATCCGGTTTGAGAGCCATTTGAACATAAATGCTGGCTGCCAGGTGTGCGCGGGCGGCATTATCCTCCAGCGGGTAGCTCAATAAACCGGTGCGTGTTTGTCGCCAGATATGGAAGTGCTTGTTTTCCAGCGGCGCGCATATTTCAAGACAGGCTGCCATTTTTGCCAGATCCATGGCATCTGAGGTGCCGGGTGGGCTGTTGAACATCATCTGGGCAATGTAATCATGGGCACCATAAGCGCGTGCCGTATAAGCAGAAAGATAGGCGGCTACCACGAATATCACATCCGGCGCATCGCGCATACCCCAGTGGTGCGGTTCGTTCAGTTCTACCGGCACTTCGTGTTCGCTGTACCAGCGGATCAGGTTCTGATGCTCGCGAATACTATCCTCCAGGTCAAAAGGACCGCGCCCGTCCATCTGGTTGAACCAGAACAGTGGCACTGCTGCCCAGCAAATATGGATCGTCTCGCGGTACATTTCTGCCAGGCGGATGAAATCGTTGGTGCCGGAATAAGTGCGCATCAGCGGGAAATTTCCACGCCGCGAGGCACAATACAGACGAGAATAATCATCCGGGCTGCGTACTGGCACACCCCCTGCACCCGTGCTGCGCGGATTCTGTTTACCGGGGTGAAAAAAATTCTCCTGGGCATCCTGATCTACGCCCAGTGAAATGACATCCAATGCCTTGGCTTCGGCGATCTGTTTGATGCCTTCCACACTGGCGTTCATGGATGGCTGCCCGAAATGATGGCGCAGCAACGGGAAGGGTTTTTTCCAGAGGATGCGTTCAATGGTGGTTTGAGGGTAGATGGGAGAACCGCTTTCCGTTCGCTCGTCTCCGCGCAAAAATGTGATGATCTCTTCGCGGGTTTGCGTTCCATCAAAGACCGCCTGGAAGAAACCCAGTTTTTTCGCTTTTTCTGCCACCGGAGGGGTGCCACCGAAGATGAATTGAGTGCCCTGGCTGCGCAGGTCATCCGCCGCTTCGGCGAATTCTGCCAGCAGCCTTTCGCCGGTTTCCGGCGTCAGACGGTAAGATACGGCGACCACATCCGCTTTTTCACCCCGTGCAGTCTGCAGGAAATGCTCGGTCGGGACGGCGGGTCCTAGAAAGATGGTTTTCCAGCCAAATTGTTCCGCCAGCCGCAGAAAGTTGTAGACTCCTGCCACATGCACGCATTCACCTAATGCTCCTGCGATTATTGTTTTCATATTTGTTCGAACCACTTCTTTATCAAGGTCATGGGTGGTAAATCCAATTATAGGACATTTCTGATTAATAACGGATCAAGTAGCGTTTCCTTTATTAACATCGTATTAGAATAAATAGAGATATGTAAACGGATCTTATTTAGAATCGAGGAATATTTGTTATGGTAGCGATAAAAGTTTTATTGGCAGGGGAATCATGGGTTTCAAATTCAACCCATTATAAGGGTTGGGATTTCTTTTCCAGCACGGTTTTCGAAACTGGGGAAGAATTCATCCGCAAGGCTTTCGAAAAGAGTGATATTGATTTTACCCATCTGCCCTCTCATCTGGCAGCTGAGAATTTTCCTGTTACTATGCAGGATCTGAATCAGTTTGATGTGGTGATCTTGAGCGATTTGGGCGCCAATACCCTGTTGTTACATCCCGATACCTGGTTGCACGGTAAATCAGTACCCAACCGGCTGCATTTGCTGGCAGATTGGGTAAAAGATGGCGGAGCGTTGATCATGTGCGGCGGTTATTATTCTTTTGCTGGTATTTATGGCGCGGCAAAATATTACCGCACAGTCATGGAAGATATCCTGCCGGTGAATATCTATCCCTTCGATGATCGTGTGGAATGTCCGGAAGGTTTACATGTTGAAGTGCTGCTGCCTTTTCACCCGCTTGTGAAGGGTATGGAAGATCAATGGCCGCTGCTGCTGGGGTTGAATGAATTACAGATCAAAGAAGGCGCAGACCTGGTCGCCAAAGCTGGCAAATATCCCCTGTTAGCTGCTTGGGATTATGGCAAGGGGCGTAGCATGGTGTGGGCATCTGATATCGGACCGCATTGGTGCACTGTGGATTTCGCAGAGTGGGGTGGTTATACCAGCCTATGGGCGAATGCCGCCCACTGGTTGACCCGTAAATAATTTCGTCGGATTCAATCCGCTCGAAAAACACTTTTCGGGCGGGTTTTTGTATTATTTATTGTCATAGATTACAATTTATCGCATATTACTGGTATGCAAAGGTGAGGGAGATATGAGTTTCTTACAATTATTGTTGGATTTTATTGTTAATCAAGTGCTGCGTGAGCTTTCCTTGTTTTTAAGTTTGATCGTTTTGCTTGGTTGTTTGTTCCTGAAAAGATCCGCATCCGATACGCTGGTTTCTGTTTTAAAAACCATTGTGGGGGTACGCATCTTGCAGGTCGGCAGCAATGTGCTGGTGGAAGCTTCCAAACCCATGATGGACATGCTCATCACTCGCTTTGGCATCCAGGGACGTCTGGCAGATCCATGGACCGGTGTAGGGGAAATTCTTGAACGCATGGATCCGGCTTTGGTAGGTAAGGTGGGATTGTTGATGTTGATCGCCTGGCTGCTGCATTTGCTGATTTCTCGATTCACACCCATAAAAGTGATCTATCTTACCGGGCAAGTCGCTTTTATTGATACCATATTTGCGCTGTGGGGAGTGGTGGTCGTTACTGGATGGCAGGATGTGCGCGCTTTCGCATTGGCAACGGTACTTCTGGCGTTTTACTGGTGGCTATGCCCAAAACTGCTTTCCCTGTTTATCAAAGACCTGGTGAAAGATGACCCTGTCACACTGGGACATGATCTGATGCTGGGTAGCCTCTTGGCAATCTTGTTGGCAAAAGTGGGAGACAAGAATCATAGTGCGGAAGATATTAAATTCCCAGGTTGGCTCTCTATTTTTAGTGAATCGGTGGTTGCCTATGGACTGGTGATGGGGACATTATATACCCTCATCGGGATCATTGTTGGTCCTCAAGTTGGTGCCCTTTATTCGGGAAATTTACACCCCGTGTTGTTTTCTTTCATGCAAGGTATCAATGTGGCGGTAGGTATTGTGGTGTTGGTGCTGGGTGTGCGTATGTTCCTGGCAGAGTTGATCCCGGCGTTCGAGGGATTTGCGAAGAAAGTGATCCCCGGCGCTATCGCGGCGGTGGACATCCCGGTCTTCATGAACTATGCTCCGCAATCGGCGCTGTTGGGTTTCATCAGCACGGTGATAGGAATGTTGGTGGGTATTGGGTTGCAGTTATTGTTCGGTTCCGCTTATGTTACCATCCCCAGCATTTTCACCATGTTCTTCGGTGGTAGTGCATTGGGTGTTTTTGCCAATATGAGCGGGGGCTGGAAGGGTGCCCTGTTTGCCACATTTATACTGGGTGTGTTCATGATTTTTGGTGGCGCCTGGTTTGCACAAATTGCCGACCTGCACCTGGCAGCTGGCGGGCATCTAGATTATGCGTTATATTGGACTCCCGTTCTGCTGCTGTTGAAAGCTACTATCCACTAAGGCTTTGTTATTTTTTCTGGGAATTCCTTTAACCAGTCGCTGATGCATTGATCGATCTGATCGCGAATGACCCTGAATTGAGCCAATTTTTCCTGGTCGGATCCAATGAACTTGGCAGGATCTTCGAATGACCAGTGCAATCTTTTCCCGGCGCCCGGAAAGACCGGGCAGCGTTCTTCGGCATCACTGCAAACGGTGATGAGATAATCGAAAGCGGGCGACTTGAAAAATTTACTGAGGGATTTGGAAAAAAGATCACTTGTATCGACGCCTATCTCTTGCAGCACACGAATGGTGTAGGGGTTGACGGTGGATGGTTCAATACCGGCGCTGAACGCAGAGAAGCGATTAGGTGCATGCTTACGCAGCAGTGCTTCAGCCATCTGGCTGCGGCATGAGTTACCGATACAAAGGAATAGAACTCTCATTTTGGTATGTTTATAATCATCCATGTTAATTAACATATCAAATGATATTTAATAATAGATGCAAATTTGGTTAATGATTGATTAAAATGGCAGGGTAGTTGATTAGACCAGAATAACCTTAACACCCATATCGCGGATCATCTCCACTTGTTCTTGGGGAGCGTTGACGTCGGTGATCACAGTTGAAGCGATCGAGACCGGACCAACCTGGGTGGATCCCATGCTGAAAAATTTGGTGTGATCAGCCAGGATGATCAATTCCTGCACGATCTCGATCATTTTGCGATCGGTGCGCACGTGAATCACATCACTGGCGGTCAGTCCTTGCCGGGGGCTGATGCCTTTCACCCCGCGGAAATATTTGCTTGCCACCAGATCTACCATGGAATTCTCGGTGATATGCCCCAACAGATCTAGTTCGCTATGGCGTAGAAAACCACCCAGCACGATGGTGGTGATGTTTTCATATTTGGTCAGTTGGTACGCTACGTTCAGGGCATTGGTGATGACGGTGAGATCTTTCTTTTCGGAAAGGAAGGGGATCATGGCTTCGGTGGTCGTTCCGGTGGATACGATGATAGTATCGTGGTCCTGTACCAGATCTGCGGCTGCCTTTCCTATACGTTTCTTTGCATCTGCCTGTACCAATGAGCGTGCCAGTAAAAAAGAATCGATTTTTTCGCTTTTGCGCATGGCTCCCCCATGGACTCGCAACAGGTCACCGTTGATTTCAAGATAATCAAGATCACGCCGGATGGTAGCGGTGCTCACATCGCAGTATTGGCTCAGTTCATCGATATCAGCGGATTGGTGCGAGAACAAATAATCGAGTATCTTTTGGTGTCTGGTTTCTCTCATCGTCTTTCTCCAATCAATTAGGATGTTTGCCGGAATTATTGCACCGAAAAACAGCCGTTACGTTGTATATAGTATCACATAAAATGATAAAAAACAAACAATTATAATCAATAATGAGCAAAAAATTGACAAATAAATGCAGGTATTGTAATATTTTTGCATCTTGGTGAAATTTATTTACTGGTTGATATGGAGGAACAGGAATGGCTTTGAAGATTCGCACTGTACAGGGGGATATCAATCCCGAACAATTAGGACCAACCAATATGCATGAGCACCTCATCCGCGAAGCCGGAACGGTGGAAGTGTTGCATGATAAAGATTTTTTGATGGATGATGCGGATAAAGCAGCTCAGGAATTGGCTGATTTCCGTGATCATGGTGGCGGAGGGTTGCTGGATGCACAACCGATCGGTTGCGGGCGTAATATCACCAAATATCGCTATATTGCAGAAAAGGTACCTGAGGTTCCTATCATTGCTACTACCGGTTTTCATAAAAGCGAATTCTACCTGCCTACGCATTGGGTCTACGATTACTCGATTGAAGAGATGGTTCCATTATTGCTGGCAGATATTTACGAGGGGATCGAAATTAATGATTACAATGGACCGGTTGTCAAACGCAGCGAGAGCAAAGCTGGCGTGCTGAAATGTGCCACCAGTTACCAGGTGGTGACCCCCACTGAAGAAAAGATGTGCCGCGCGGCTGCCCGTGCTCAAAAAGAAAGTGGGCTCGCATTGATCACCCACACCCAACAGGGCACCATGGGTCAGGCGCAGGTGGATATTTTTAAATCTGAAGGGCTGGATCTCTCACGGGTGGTGATCGGGCATATCGATCGCAATCCTGATCCTTTTATGCTGCTCAGCCTTGCCAAACAGGGTGTCAACCTTGAATTCGATACCCCCGGACGGATTAAATATCAGGCTGAGTCGGTTACTGTGACATGTTTGAAAGCTCTCCTGGATGCGGGTCATGAAGATCAGATTGTCTTTGCCGGAGATAGTGGGCGCCGTTCTTATCTGAAAAGTTACGGTGGCGGACCAGGTTATGCCTACATTATGGAAATCTTCATCCCGCGCTTGCGCATGGAAGGTATCTCTGAAGAAATCATTCAGAAGATTTTGGTAGAAAATCCCAGACGCATACTTGCATTCGATGTCTAAACAGATGATCAATAAACAGTTTTGTGAAGAATTCTTGCAGGTGGCGCGTGACTTTGAAAGCAGCCCGCTGGCTAGCTTCGGACCCGGAAAAGGTTCTCTTTCGGCGCGTGACTATGCTGATGATGAGTTAGTTGTCATTACCCCAAGTGGAATGCAATTTTCATGCTTGACCCCGGAAGATCTGATTGTGTTGGACTTACAGGGAAACATCGTTGATGGAAAGAGAAAACCGTCTCTCGATCGAATTTTTCACCTGGCGGTTTATAATGCTCGCCCTGACGTGAACGGCATCGTTCACACCCACAGCCCATATGCTACTGCTTATGCTTCCATGGCAAAAACCATCCTGCCTCTTATCATGAGCCTGGTGATTACAGTGGGTGGTAATGTCGATGTGGCGCCTTTTGCCTTTCCTGGTACAGAAGAACTGGGTAAAGTGGTAGTGACGGGTCTGGCGGATAAAAATGCGGTGTTGATGGAGCAACATGGTGTCTTGGCAGTTGGTAAGGATCTTTCCAGGGCGTTAGCGGTTGCGGGTACAGTAGAAAATGTGGCACAGATCCAGGCTATTTCGGAATCATTGGGAAATGTAAGACCCCTGGATGAGGAAACCATTCGACAGGGTCTCGAATTTGAGAAAGGATATGGGCAGACACCCGGGTAGAGGGTCATATGCTTGAAAAATATTTAACTTCGGATTTCATTCAATTAAAACAGCATGCTTCTGATTGGCGCAATGCCATTGAGATTGCGGCTGCCCCGCTGCTTTCTAGAAAATTGATTGAAAAAGAATATGTGGCAGCCATGCAGCAGGCAGTATTGGATTTTGGTCCTTACATGGTATTGGCAAATGGTTTTGCGCTGGCGCATGCCCAACCAGGTGCATTGGTGCATGAAGTATGTATTTCTTTGGTAACCATTGCCGAACCGGTAGATTTTGGGAACAAAGATTTTGATCCGATCGACATATTGATAGCATTCGGAACGCCGGATGCTGAATCGCATATTGGAATGTTGCGTGACTTGGCTGGGATGCTGAACCAGCCTGGAAATTTTGAAATTATACGAAATGCTAAAGAAAAGCAAATAATATTGTCACTTTTCTCGGCTTCCAACCAATAGTTAAGGAAAAGGAGGTGCTTTTTTATAAGACGACATACAATTAAATGAAATAAAAAATAATAAATTGGAGGCAAATTAATGATCAATGCAAAAGGGTTAAAAATAATCATCGTCTGTACTTTCGGGGCTGGAAGCAGCCAACTTTTAAAAGTAAATGTAGATACCGCGATCGAGGAATTGGGAGTCGAGAATGTGGATTTATCGGTATGTGATAGTGGTAGCTATCGCGGAGAAAGGTGCGACGGGATTATTACAACCACTGCCCATGAAGAGATGGTGAAGGGACATCCCTATGCCAAATCTTATGTAGCGGTAACCGGTATTTTCAATCAAGCTGATATCAAGAACAAGGTACGCAAACTCTTGGTTGATTTGGGAGTGGAAATTCCTGATTGAAATGATGGTAAGCATCTATTGTTGCCTCCCCCACTTATAAGTTTATAAAAACGGAGGATTTTCGATGAAGTTTTTAGATTTTTTTGTTAATCAGGTTCTACGCGAGCCATCCATTTTCTTGGGTATCATCGTTCTTCTTGGTATGCTTTTTCTCAAGAAAAAAGGCACCGCTGTTATTGTCTCTACCTTAAAAACCATCGTGGGTGTTCGTGTGCTGCAAATTGGGACGGGATTACTGGTTTCTGCCTCAAAACCAATGTTGAGCATGCTGGTAGCACGTTTTGGTTTGGAAGGGCGCATCGCTGACCCATGGACGGGTGTAGGTGAGGGTCTTGAAAGAATGGCAGATGTGCCTTTGGCTGGTCAGATCGGTATGATTCTCTTGCTGGCTTGGTTGCTGCACCTGCTGCTTTCCCGTATCACCCCTCTGAAGGTCGTATACCTGACCGGACATGTCGCTTTCACTGATACTGTGCTGGTAACCTTCTTCGTGTTTGCCCTGACTGGCTGGAGTGACTGGCGCGCCGTCTTGTTCGCGGTGGTGCTGCTGGCAATCTACTGGTGGTTGTTCCCTGCTTTGATGATCAAACCCTTGAAAAAACTGGTTGGTGATGACAACATCACCATTGGTCACAATATGGCTGTGGTTGGTTGGTTTGCCATGATGATCGCCAAGATCACCGGCGATCCCAAGAACGACACCGAAAAACTGGAATTCCCAGGCTGGCTGAGCATCATGAAAGACTCCGTGATTTCCTATAGCGTCATCATGGCTTTCCTGTATACACTCATTGGGATATTATCAGGTCCAACCGCTGCAGCCGATTTTACCGGCGGAAAGAACTATATCTTGTTCTCTTTCATGCAGGGTATCGATATCGCGGTCGGTGTTACCATTTTGCTGCTGGGCGTACGTATGTTCCTGGCTGAGTTGCTGCCCGCATTCCAGGGTTTTGCAAAGATCGTCGTCCCTGGTGCAGTTCCTGCAGTTGATAACCCGGTGTTCTGGACCTACGCTCCCCAGGCAACTTTGCTGGGTGTGATCTTCACCGTACTGGGCATGGCTGTGGGTGTCGGATTGCAGATTGCTCTCGGCTCCGCTTACATCACGATCCCCAGTGTCATTCCGATCTTCTTCGGTGGCTGCACCCTGGGTGCCTTCGCCAGCAAATATGGCGGCATCCGCGGCACTATCATCGCAACCTTCCTGCTTGGTATCGTCCAAGTATTTGGCGCGGTATGGCTTTCTAAGGTTGTAGGTTTCAATATTGCAGCCGGTGGGCATATTGACTACTGCACATACTGGCCTGCGTTGTTGAGCGTTTTAAAAGTATTCTTTAAATAGCATTTTACAGGTATAAGGTAAGAAAAGGAGAAGGGTCAGAACTTGTTCTACCCTTCTCCGTCATTAAAAAAGAATTTGAAAGGAAGTCAAAATGGCAGTATTTAGAACTATTCTAGGGGATGTGGATGTAAGAGAAATTGGGTTTACACTGGCCCACGAACATCTTATTACGCGACCTCCGAATTCTATCATCAAAGGTGATCCTGATCTGTTGGTGGATGATGTGACCAAACCCGTACAGGAATTGACCCTCTATAAGAATGCTGGCGGAAAAAGCTTTGTGGAAATGTCTCCCCGGCACTACGGGCGCAACATTCCCGTAATGGTGGATGCAAGCCAAAAAACCGGCATTCATGTGTTGGCTACCACCGGCTATCTGAAAGGCGCTTATTTTCCCAAGGAGGTCGAAGAATGGTCTGTGACTGAATTGGCTGATTATATAATCTCTGAAGTTGAACAGGGCATGGATGGCACCGAGCATAAAGCCGGTATCATCAAAGGTGGCAGCAGCCATAACTTCATTTCAGATCTGGAAAAAAAGGTTTTTCGCGCTGCCGTGATCGCCTCCAAAGAAACCGGTGCTCCCGTTTCCACCCATACCGAACAGGGTACCATGGGTGTGGAGCAGGTTGAATATGTGATCTCCCAGGGTCTTGACCCATCTCGCATGATCGTTGCACATGTGGATATCAACCCTGATTATTACTTACACCGCAAAATCGTGAACCTTGGTGCATATATTATTCATGATGGCCCAAGTAAGGTAAAATATGGTACAGATGCTCATATCATTGAAATTATGTCAGGTCTGGTTAAAGAGGGTTTTGCCAACCGCATGATGCTTTCTTGTGATATGGGTCGCAGGAAATACTGGACAAGTTATGGTGGTGGACCTGGTTTTACATATATTCCGGAAAAATTCGTCCCGCGGCTGCTGGATGAAGGGTTCGCTCCGGAGGTAGTAGAAATGTTTACAACTAAAAATCCGGCTGAGGTGTTTGCAATACAAAAATAGCCCAATGGAGCCGTTTATTAGAGGATTCGATGGACAGTTATGAGATCATGATGCGCAACATTCAATTTGACTCTCCAGAACGGATAGGGCTGCGATTTAATAGCCTGGGAGTGAGCGACGTGTTCCGCATTTATGGTCAATTTCCTCATAATTGTTACTCTGTTGAAGAAGATTTCACGAATAAAAAACATCTACCGTAAAAGGATAAAATAAAACCTTTTGCAGATGGGAAGTATCTGGATTACATAATTCTAAGAACCTTGGTGCTACCTTTTATTAAAGCCCTTATCCTATTTGTTAGATAAGGGCTTTAAATTATAAAAATTCCTAAACGAATGTTTTCTAATTAGCAAATATCTTTTTATAGATAGTATATTTCATCGAAATATTATTTCTCGATTGAGAAGAAGCGAGCGGGGTTGTTGATATAGATGTCCTGGATGGCTTCTTCGGATACACCTTCGTCACGCAGACGGGGCATGAATACGGTTTCATCATAATCGACACCTGTACCGCTGCCCCAGGTTTTGTGGTAGGTTCGGCGTCCGGCATCGGTGCCCAAACAGATATGTTTCTGATAACCGGCTTTGATCAGTTCTTTGATCAACATGGCACGTGAGCTATCAGGCAGATATTTGATGCGGTAGGAGCCGTCATACATGAAATTGGCACCCATGGCTGCGATTTTCTTGTGATACCAAACATCCGGATTGCGTTGGGCATGCCCGATGATGACCTTTTCTGGTTTCACGCCATAACGGATCAATCGTTCAGCCTGTTCGTAAGCCATGGTACCGCCGGAAGTGTGGGTGTTGATGGGCACACCGGTTTCCTGTTGTGCCAGTGCGGCGGCTTTGATCAGTTTTTCTTCAACCGGGGTGATCAAGCCATAGGCAGTGCCGATCTTGATACAACTGGCTTTGGCAGAACTGCGCTCAACATATGGACCGTTATAGTCGTAAATATCGATTCCTTCTTCGATATCGGCAACCAGCAGGTCCACAATGCGATTGACCTCGTACGTGGCAGTCCAGTGGATCACATTATCATAGATGCGCCCTTCATGAAAGCCGGTGCAGGTCATGATATGAACTTCGGGAACGGCTTTGGCGATCTCGACCAATTTTTGAACATCGCGCCCATTACTGATTGGATTCATGTCAACGATGGTTTTCCCACCGGCTTTGGCAAATAATTTTACTTCTTCGATGGCTTTACTGACGTCATTCAGGCGCCAATCTTCACCATTTTTCAAGATTTCCAAGCCACCGGTGCGGATCAGATGCTCGTGTGCATCTACGATTCCCAGATCTTTGGAATCCACATCTCCTAAAACTGTCCTGACTTTTCCCATAAGTATCTCCTTTGTAAACTATTAATTTTTTCCAGAATAATTTCCTGCTGTCTGGAT
>Ga0209163_1000194_pt1 | contig 147218 bp, 133 predicted proteins | sample MTBAKSrepl2MetaG_FD_187457 | JGI IMG/M metagenome (GOLD analysis project Ga0209163, IMG submission 187457) | Enrichment culture microbial communities om Arthur Kill intertidal strait, New Jersey, USA, that are MTBE-degrading - MTBE-AKS2 (Arthur... | ecosystem: Environmental > Aquatic > Marine...
TAAAAGGTACCTTCCCCCGTCTCGATGAAGTGTTCGTGTGCCATGCTTCCCTCGCTGCTGTTGTTCCCCCTATTCTATTAAATCTCTCCCCCTTTGTCAATTTTGTCACTTCTTTTTCAACAGTCTCAAAAAGGTGCATTGACACAATACACCTTTTCTGGTTGTATGTTTATTTTTTCCGCAAAATTGCTCTCAATATCACGAAGAGACCCAGTGCGATCAGGGCAACAGGGAATGCCGGCAGTCCGAATGGAATCAGGTTTTTATCACTGATGTTCAACAGTAGTTCAAAGAAGATAAAGAAGATGATGAACATGGTCAGTCCGATTTCGATCAGGTTCGTGCCGTTCTTCACCAATCCATCGCGGTTCTTCTGTTTTCCGTAAATCACCTGGGCAATTCCGATCGAGGTCGGAGCTAAGAGCGCCCAGGCATATGCCCAGCTTGCCCACATGTTAAATACGTATTGGAACAGAAAGATTGCTCCAAGCATCATCATCATCGAACCCAAGATCGCCAATCCTTCTCCATGCCCATCAGCCGATGTGAGGGAACTGATAAATAAAACCCCTCCCGGAACAATGAAGATGAATGGCCACATAATTGACCAGAAATGGAATCCCAGCAGTTCACCAGCCAGCAACACTGCACCCAAGATCAAAAGCCCTGCACCCAACAAGATTGGCCCGTTGACATGCGCTACTTCCTTTGTCTGATCCTTCATCTCAGCATGGGTGGTTTTTTCAGTTTTAACAGTTTTTGCTGTCTTTGTTTCTTCTTTTACCGGTTTCTCTTCCGTCGCTTTGGTTGCTTTTGCTCTGGGATTATCTTCAATGGGAGTTACATCGATCGGTTCTTCTTTTTTTGCCATCATTCACCATCCTGTATTTTCACTTCATTCTTCTTGTTCTACTTATACGTAAAAAATTCGGAATGGTTGCTTTTACTAATCTTCCGGATTCCTACGGGCAGGGTAAGGAGCAATCATCCTTGAGATACTCGAGTTCTACCGTGGTGTGTTCGCAATGAAATTCTCTCGCGATATTCCGAATGGCATTCTTGATCTGTCGGATTTCCTGACTCTTGGCTCCTTCTTCCAGCACGATATGGGTTGTGAGCACGTTCTCTTCACCATCCAACGACCATACATGGGTATGATGCACTTCGACCACTTTATCGAGATGTTTCACGCGTCGCTCGATTTCATCCATATCCACCTGGGCAGGAACTGCTTGTAGAAATAAAGAGATGGTTTCCACCAAATTTTTCACAACGTTATATAACACAAACACAGATAATCCAATAGAAAGGATTGGGTCCAGGATCGGGAGATCAAAGAACAGCATCACGATGCTGACTATCAGTACGGTTGCCCATCCCAGTACATCTTCCAGTAAGTGCCAGGTCATTACTTTGGCGTTCATGTTTTTTCCATGTTGCATCCGGTAAGCTGCAAATCCATTCACAGCGATACCGATCACCGCAAAGATCGCCATCCCTTCTGCATTGGCTTGAGCCGGGGTAAAGAGCCGCTCCACCGCTTCGCGGATCACGAAGATAGAACCGACCACCAGGATGATAGCATTGATAACCGCCCCCAGCAATGAAAAACGCCTGAATCCATAAGAATATTTCCCGTTTCGGCTGCGGTGTGCCAGCTTTTCGAAATACCATGAAAATCCCAGTGATATGCTGTCACCCAGATCATGCAGCGAATCGGATATTACCGCTACGGAATTGATATATAACCCACCAAAGAACTCTCCGATGGCAAATACCAGGTTGATAAAGAAAGCCAGTTGAATATTCTTCAACGTACTATTGCTGTGTTCGTGCGAATGCGTATGCATATTCATAGTCTTTCATTTTATAATCTATGACAAGCTTAATTCTATTAGAAATAGATTATAGTATGGTATTCAAAAGGAGTCTTCAGTGAAAGTCGGATATATTGGTTTGGGCATCATGGGTAAACCCATGGCGGCAAATATTCTAAAAGCAGGTTTTTCTGTGGTGGTTCACAATCGCAGTCAGACATCCGTGGATGAATTGGTAAGACTTGGCGCTACGAAAGCACAATCTCCTCGTGAAGTTGCCGAACAGGTTGATGTGGTGTTCACCAACCTGCCTGATTCACCGGATGTGGAAAAGGTGGTTCTCGGTGAAAATGGTATTCTAGCTGGAGCCCACCCTGGCTTGATCTTCGTGGACAATTCCACCATCAAACCAGGTACAGCGCGCAAATTAGCGGTTACGCTGTCTGAAAAAGGCGTGCTCAGTCTGGACGCTCCCGTTAGCGGTGGGGATATCGGTGCCATCCATGGCACGCTTGCTATCATGGTTGGCGGTCCTGAGCAGGCGCTGCAGAAAGTACTTCCTATCTTCTATGCCATTGGCAAGACCATCACACATGTTGGCGAAAGTGGTGCCGGACAGATCGCCAAGGCTGCCAATCAGATCATGGTGGCTGCTCAAATGGTCGCTATGGGTGAATTATTGATCTTTGCCCAAAAAGCAGGTGCCGATCCACGCAAGGTCATTCAAGCCATCCAGCATGGCGCCGCCCAGTGCTGGACCCTTGATAACAAACCGCCACGGCTGTTTGCCGGCAACCGCAAACCCGGCTTTAAAGCCAGTTTGCAAGCCAAGGATCTCAATATTGTCATGGAATCATCCCACGATTTTGGCGTACCGCTTCCTTCCACTGCGGTTAACACCCAGCTTTTCCAAGCTATGCTGCAATCCGGTTTGCAGGATATGGATAATTCTGATGTGATCGAGATTATTGAAAAACTTGCCAATACCCACCTGATTGAAGAAACAACTTGAACAGAGGACAAATCCATGGATCATTTTATTGAAATATACCGTAAGCAAGCCCATGCATATCACCAGATGATCAGTGTGGAGGATGTGGATAACAACCTCCTCAAGACCATTGAAAGTCTTACTTCGTTGGAGAAAGGTACTATTCTCGATCTGGGTAGTGGCACGGGACGGTTACCGCTGCTTTTTTGGCAGATCAATCCAAATATTGTAGCGCTGGACATCAGTTTCCAGATGCTGATCGAACAACAGCTTCAGCGCGAGCGCGTGCGGGCATCCTGGCATCTCGCTCAGGGTGACATTCGTTGTCTGCCTGTTCAAGATGCCTGGGCAGATATCACCACTGCTGGTTGGGCTGCCGGGCATTTCTGTGCGTGGTACCCCGACACCTGGCAGCAGCAGATTGACATCTTCGTCCTGGAAATGCTACGCGTCACCAAACCTTCTGGATCGCTCTTTATCATGGAAACCCTCGGTACAGGCAGTGAAACTCCGGCAGCTCCCACCGCTTCCCTGGCACAATACTATCAGCACCTGGAATCAAAATGGGGGTTTACCCGCGAACAGATCCGTACCGATTATAAGTTCCGGGATGTCGAGGATGCCAAACAGAACACCACTTTCTTCTTTGGTCAATCACTGGCAGAACAGATCGAAGAGAACCGTTGGCAGGTCCTGCCCGAATGGACTGGCGTATGGCATCGCAAACGGAACCTGTGAGGGCTCAATCTTTTATTTCTGTTTGAAAAACAGTCACTGCTTTTCCATATAGATTCACGCGATCTCCCACCATCTCTACTTTAAGGCTTCCACCGCGTGCTGATGCCTGGTAAGCATGCAGGGGATTTTTCTTCAATTTATCCATCCAAAAAGGTCCCAGGCTGCAATGTGCTGAACCGGTCACCGGGTCTTCATCGATCCCTAGTGCCGGTGCGAAGAAACGCGAGATGAAATCGTAATCTGCATTATCAGAAACGCTGGTCACAGCCACGTCACCGTTCCCAATCGCCACCAGTTGTTTAAAATCAGGGCGCAGGTTTCTAACGATGGAGGCATTCTCCACTTCCACCACCCAATGGGTTCCAATTTGCCAGATCTTGCCTTCTTCAATAGCCAGTGCCCTCAGCAAAGCCTGTTTTGCAGTCAAGCGTGCATTCTTGAAGGCGGGAAAATTCAACATGATCTCTCCATTCTTCCATTGGGCGGTCAGTTTACCACTTAAGGTTTGAAAGTAGATCGTTTCTTGCTTGGGGAAGCCGAGTTCATGAAACAACACCCAGGCGCTTGCCAGGGTAGCATGCCCGCACAGTTCCACCTCAGTGTTGGGAGTGAACCAACGCAAGTGATAGTTTTTTTCCTCTGGCAATAAGAAGGCAGTTTCTGAGAGGTTCATCTCCAGTGCCAGTTGTTGCATCCAACCATCGGCTCTTTTTTCTATCAGCACACATACCGCCGCTGGATTCCCATGAAATATCCGGTCGGTAAACGCATCCACTTGAAAAAGAGTCGGCATAACGATTTCTCCTGAACCATTTTATTTTAACGGCATTCTCGCATAGACTTGCCTGGAAAAGTGTTAAAATGGGTTGCACTATTGCTTCAGGACTTTTTGATTATGAAAAAATGGGTCGAAAATATTCTACAAAAAGACGTTTCCCTATCCGGAAAATTCCGCCAATGGGGAGAGAAGAACAAACTTATCCATACCCTGGCGGTTTTCTTCGCCCATTCCGGTGATTCCTGGTACTGGTTGGCATTCCTTTTCACCATCTGGTTGTTCACAGATGGGCAATGGCACACCTACACTGCTTTCCTGGCAGGTTCTATTCTCATTCAAGCAATTTTTGTGCTCGCTATAAAGTTCATCATCAAGCGCAGTCGTCCTGCCGGAGATTGGGGTGCCATCTACCGCAATAGTGATCCGCACTCTTTTCCTTCCGGGCATGCCGCCCGGGCTGCCATGTTGGCGGTGTTGTTCTGGGGTTTGCAGTTAAACCCGCTCGCCATCTTGATCACCATCTGGGTCTTCCTAGTCAGCTTTGCGCGGGTGATCTTGGGGGTTCATTACCTCAGTGACATTGTGGCCGGCTGGATTTTAGGTGTTCTGCTCGGTTTGTCGATGCTCTGGTTGCAGCCTTTCTTTTATTCCATCTTGCCGTGGGCTTTTTTCCGTTAAGAACAGACTATCATCTACACAGAAAACCATTTTCTACTCTTTACTTCGCAAAAAACACGCGCATTCTTCCACCCAACATGTTCTTTTTTTCTATTTGTTATAATGGGAATCAAAATACGACGGAGGACAGTTATGGCAACCAATAAAACCGTAAAAGTGACCGCCAAGGGTCTGGAAGGTTTCTTGATCGAAACCAAAGCCGGTGCCCATACCGCTTACGTTGATCAGCCCCCAGCCATGGGTGGCACTGATAAGGGACCCACCCCGCTCGATTATGTCTTCATCTCTTTGGCTGGCTGCTTGATCACGATCGCCAAGATCGTAGCAAACCAGAAGCGTATTGTATTACGCGATGTCTCAGTGGAAGTGGAAGGGGAATTGAATCTGGAAGTTCTACGCGGTCAGGATGATAAGGATCGCGCTGGTTTCAAATCTTTCAAAGCTTCCGTGAAGATTGATGCCGACCTTAGCCAGGAAGAAAAACAGGCTTTCATCGAAGAGGTGGATCGCCGCTGCCCCATTTCTGATAATCTCATGCACACCACTCCCGTGGAAGTGGTGTTGGCAGAATAACAAAGAAAAGACCTCCCAAAGGGGGGTCTTTTGCTTCAAGATTCAGTCCACAAGATCAAAAATGAATACTATTCTATCCACCATTTATTCTGCTTTGCGGCAAGATTATTCAGTGAAACTGATCGAGGTCTGTGCGCATTGGACGCTGGTGACCAGTCATCATAGCGGCATGGCTTCTACCGTCTTGGGTTGTCAGCCACATGGAGAACAGCTCGTTTCCGATGCCGGATCGCTGCTGAAAAAGAGTGCCCTCGAACTTGCTACCCTGCATTCATCACTGAACTCTCTCGAGGTAAGCATTGCTCTGGCTGCCATCAATTCACTGTTGGATCCTCCCACAGCAAATCGCAAAATTGTGAATGTAGCGGATGTACTATTGGAAAAAGGAAAGGGGAAGAATGTTGCTTTGATCGGGCATTTCCCATTTGCCTCCAAAGTAAAACAGGTGGCGAAAACCGTTTGGGTCATCGACCTGCAACCAGCTGAGGGGGAATATCTCCCTTCCGAAGCTGAGAATCTGCTGCCCCGGGCTGATATCCTCGCTATGACCGCCAATACGCTCATTAATAATTGGGCAGAAAAATATCTCTCTCTGTGTGATGTCCACACATTGAAGATCATGATGGGTCCCAGCACTCCCATGACTCCCCTGCTTTTCGATTTCGGGTTGGATATCCTGGCAGGGGTGCGCGTGCTTGATCCTGTATTGGTTCACACCCATATCGCTCAGGGAGCAGCTTTCTCTCAGGTCAGGGGTGTTGAAAAGATCACCCTTCTTAGGTAACTTCTCTTTACAAGCTTTCCCCTATAGGATATGCTTTTAATGGGAATGGCAGGGTCCCGGTGGGTCCCCCGGTCTTCAAAATCGGTGACGGGCTGTTAGGCAGGTCGTGGTGGGTTCGACTCCCATCCATTCCCGCCTGTTTAAGAAATCTCTTATGCGGGTTGTCCTTTTTTCCTACTACAATATGTCCTGAACAAGAACAGGAAATCCATTATGCCCTATGACCAGACAAAATACTTCGAGATCATCCAACAGGAATTTGACATTGCCGACGTGGTTTATGGCAGCGGAGAGGCAAATACGGTCGTTGCCAGATTTACCGGCACCTTGAAGAATCCAGATAGCGAGATCGCTTATGCGCATATGGAGGCAGGGCTCAAACCCCTCAAATTAGTGCCTCTTTTCCGTCTGGAGGGAAAACAGCAGATTGTTCTACTGGTTCCTGAATTAGAACGTCCTAAAAAAGCCAACCCTCGCTTGAATCTGGTACTCTTCATCCTTACTATCTTTAGTGTGCTCTTTACCGGCGGCTTATACGGGTTGGATACGGCCCTCCCACAGGATACTTGGCAAGCCATTCTGAGCATCTTGAAGAACGGTTGGCCATTTGCCGTCTCCCTCATCGCCATTCTCGGCACACATGAGTTGGGACATTATTTCATGGGCAAAAAACATGGTGTGGATGTGACCCTTCCTTTTTTTATCCCCTTTCCATTCAGTTCCTTTGGTACCATGGGCGCCTTCATCAACATGCGTTCCATCCCCAAGAATAAAAAACAGCTGTTTGATATTGCTGTTGCCGGACCTTTGAGTGGATTGGTGGTGTCGATCATTGTCTTGCTGATCGGGTTGCATCTTTCCAATGTTGAAGCACTGCCTGTTTCATTGCCTGCTGGTAGCGGTTATCAAATGGAAGGCAATTCCATTCTCTATCTGTTACTCAAATATATCAGTTTTGGTAAGTTTTTACCTGAACCCGCCAATGCCAGTGGTCTGGCATTGATCACCTACTGGTTTCGTTATTTCTTCACAGGGAATCCCATCCCCTGGGGTGGATTGGATGTCATGCTCCATCCGGTTGCCTGGGCAGGTTGGGCAGGATTGTTTGTTACCATGTTGAACCTCATCCCGGTTGGACAGTTGGATGGAGGGCACATCCTGCAATCTGTATTTGGAACACGTGCTTCACGCCGCATCCTACCCTTCATCATCGCCGGTTTGGTTTTGCTTGGCATTTTTTGGAACACCTGGTGGTTTTGGGCAGTACTGGCACTCTTTATGGGACAATTGTATGCGGAACCTCTTGACCAGATCACCCAGATGGATAACAAACGCAAATGGCTTGGTATTATGATGCTGTTGGTTTTTATCCTTACCTTTATTCCTGTTCCCCTTACCATCATCTACGGATAGGAATCTGCTGAACCATGGTGGAAATATGTTCGCCACTTTGGATATCTACATACTCCCCCATGGCTTGCACCATCAGGCACGAATGCACCGGGGCCATAAGTACCACATCTCCAATCTGGTATTGATTGAAGATCTTTTCCGGCACCCACAGGACACCGTGTTCCTGTGTGGTCTTGATTAACTTACAATCCGCTCGAATATTTCCAAACGTTCCGTCTTCGAATTCGCTCATCAGTCCATACACAGGGCATCCATCGATATTCAGCGTCTCTTTGGCAAAGTGGATAGCGCCTCCATATAAAACCAGTTCATGGCGTACCGTGTTTTTAGATACCACCGGGCAAGCCAGCGCGATGGCGATCTCTTCCTCACTGCATGCGCCCAGATGCCATTGCTCCAGGTCGAAGAATACGAAATTCCCGGGGCGGATTTCATCTACTCCGGCAAAGTCGTTCATTAACCGGCAACCGGGGGTATCCCCAATCGAAACCAGCCCTGCCTGACATCCATGTTCTATCAGATGTGATTTCACTGTCAGCATGGCTTGTCTGCTGGTTCTAGCGTATTCGCGTGCCTCGCCTGCCGATGAAGTCTGGTAGGTATGACCGGCGTGAGTCAAGATACCGCGATATTCCAATACTGGCACGTTCTGGATTGCTGTGACCAGTGACAGAATCTCTTCTTCCGCCTCCCACCAGATCCCCATCCGATGCAGCCCCGTATCAATCTTCACCCATACGCCCAGCGGCTGCTGTACATTTTGAGAAAGAAACTTCATGCTGGAGGCATTATCCACCAGTACTGCCAGAGTGCATTTTTTAGCCAATCGGTTGATGATATCCATTTCCCGCCAGTTGAGCGGAAAAGCGATCAGAACATCCTGCCAGCCGGCTTGTACGAAATATTCCGCCATTTTCACCGAAGATACCGTGATCGTTTTTACTCCGACTTCTCGAAATAATTCACCGATCCGTGTTGACTGGTGGGTCTTGAAATGCGGGCGCAGGTTTACCTGATTTACATCAGCTTTCGCTTTCATCACCGCAATATTGCGGCGTGCTTTTTGCAGGTCCACCAGCATGGTCGGTCTTTGTATGCTCTTTAGAATTTCCGTACCCATCATTGCTCCAAATATCACTATAATCTAGGTATGGATAATGATAACATCGCTGCTGTGTTCGTTCGGATAGCCCACCTGCTGGAGATCAAAGGGGAGCATAGTTTCAAGATCATCGCCTACGAAAGAGCTGCCGATAGCATTCGCAATTGGGATGCCCCTCTGTCAGATATGGAAATATCGACCATGAAAGCTATACCCGGCGTTGGTCAGGCGATCGCCGAGAAGATCCAGGAATTGAACACCAGCGGTCACCTGCAGTTCTTGCAAAAACTGGAAGCGGAGATTCCCCCTGCTCTGCTGGATTGGCTTACACTGCCCGGAGTCGGTCCCAAGACCACTGCTCTGATCTGGAGATCGTTGGGCATCACCACCCTGCCAGAACTGTATCAGGCTGCGAAGGATGGGAAACTACACACCCTGTCCGGTATCGGTCAGAAATTGGAGTCCAATATTTTACAGGCGCTGCAGCAGCAAACCATAGACTAACACATTATGGCAGGTTGGCGATATACAATTGGTTTCCGAAAGCTAGGAACAGTTCTTTTTCCGAAGTAATTCCCGTTCCGCTCATCCCCGTGCCAGGCAGGGGATAGGTCTTACTTGGTTGTGGTTTGATCAACCGTTCCAGGTTGAGCTGATAACTGAACTGCATGATTGCCTTTTGTGCTGTATCCAAAATATAGAATGCCGAGTTGGGATACAAGGTTTCCTGAATTACCCTGAATTGCGCATCAAAATAAACCAGGGGGTTCTTTTCATATCCAATGCGGCTGTCACCATACGGAGTCGGATCCTGACACTCAGTGGCATTACCTTCCCGATAAGGATTGTACTGGCAGGTGGTCATGTGGCTATCCTGATGCAGGACGAATAGATCCTCTTTGTTTGCAATCACATCCAGCGCCCCCCCCAGATCAACCTCTTCTGTGCCCAGGTAATCCGCCGGATGGCTGCTGAATACGATACCCGCCATGGCAGCAATCTCAAAATCTCGTCCTGCATAACTCCAGATGCGATCTGTTTCGGAATCCACCACATACAGGGTATATTCGTCCAAGCCGATAGCCGCAATTCTGCCCCATTCATCACTGGGTGGGATAATCGATCCTTCATCAGGATCCTCTCCCGGCTGACAGTAAAGCAGGTTGCCATCCACATCGATCGCCAGCAGTTCATATCCGCGTGTGTTGGTGGGTAGCATCACAAAATCGACAATCTTTCCCATACTCACTACCCCATAGGTGCCAGGGGTGCACTGGAAATTTGCGTCCACCTCGTAAAAACCTTTACTATCCTTGGTGATGTGAAAAATCTTCCCACTGGAATCATCCAGCAGATACACACCTGACTCATTGCTCTTGATCTTGCTCAAGCTCACATCACTGCTGAACTGTGAGGTTGTCGCTGGTCTGAAATCCAGACGTGTCACCAGATCCATGTCGTCGATAATCGATTGTGTTTGTGCCAGCAGACTATCTGCCAGGTCACTGTCGCCAAAATCTATAGCTTTCAGCACGGTTTCGTAAGCCTTTGACCAGTACTCCCGTTGTTGACCAGGTTCTTCCAGCGAAGCAGCCATGCTGATATAGGTTTGTGCTTCTTCCAGGTAGGTTTGATGCTGCTCCCTTCTCCCGCTGTAAATATAGACCAGCATTGATATCGCGATCAGAAGAATGGGGATGGCAATCACCACGAAGCTCATGATATTAGTGGAAGTTCCCCCTTCCAGTGGGATTGCTTCGGGAGAAAGGCGTTTGTCGATCTTGAGGAAGAGATTTCGGATGCCATCTTTCAATGCTGTCAGAATGGTAATCATCCTTTTCCTGACCATTCGACCAGGGCTATTTTGCTTTTTCAAGCGTTGCGATGGTTCTGTTTTCTTAGAGGGGGCGATTTTTTCCGTTTGTCCGGCTTGGATGATCATGTCCCCCGCCTTAGTGGGGGGGCCGCCAGATGGAAATAATGGCTCAACTTTATATCCCAGACCATCAGAGGGTGCATGCTCTGATATTTCCTTTGGATCACGGTTATACAGGTTTGACTGATCTTGCTCCTCGGTCATCGCGGGGTGGATGATCATCTTCTGGGATTGGGATATAGTAGCTGCACTTCTCTGCTCTTCTGGGTGAATAAGCGCGTCTTCCCACTGTTCTTCTACTATGATTCCTTTGCCCTCGCGGCATTTGATCACCATTGCCCTGACATCCTCCATTGCATGATCCAACAACCGCTCCTTCACCACATCCATACCTGCGCGAGTGATGCCAGCCAGTTGCTCCTCATTCCATATCGCGGGAAGGGTGTTTGCAAGAATGATAATATTTCCTGCTTTTACAGAAGTCTGCTTGAAATTTAGATAAAAACGACGTGCAGCTCCCAGACCTCTTTCATTGGTATCCAGATTGCTAAAATGGCGGATGGCTTCATCATCCAATACCAAGGTATGTGTCAGCCCTGCTTGTCCTATAAAAATGGATCCGTTGTGATATACCACCAGATTTGCAGTTGCACTGGTTATCTCATCATCTTCACAATTCTGGTTGAAATCCAGTAGTGCAGCATTGATCTCCGCCGCCGCCGTTTGGATAGCATTCGTGACCGTGCCTGGTGTTTCAAAGAATCTTTTTCCAGCTTTTTGCAGGATCTCATGGATTTCGACAGGGACAGATGGGGGCAGATCCAGCAGTACCACCAGCATATCTCCCTTGCGATGGCGGTGACTGCGCAACGTGCTGGTCATCGCTAGCGTGCATTCAGGTACTGCTATTGCTGTTATAACATGGTTGAGGTGATGAATGTACAGATCAATACCCATGATTCTTTTCCTTGGTTTGATTATATCCACTCCCTCCTTTTTGTAAAATCCCTGGCATACTGCTCTTTCTCCATATACAATAAAGATATCAATAAATGGACTGGTGAAAAATGATAGATCGAAATAAAAAAGACCTTTATCTAGGTAAATTATATGACCTAACAAAGAAGAAGCTGGTTATCGGTCAACCGCTCTTTTACGATGTGGATGACCTGACCACTCACGCCATCGTGACCGGCATGACCGGTTCGGGCAAGACCGGTTTGTGCATCGGACTGTTGGAAGAGGCAGCCATGCAAGCCATTCCTGCCATTATCCTCGACCCCAAAGGTGACCTGACCAACCTCATGCTGCACTTTCCCGAATTGAAACCGGCTGACTTTGAGCCCTGGATCAACCCTGATCTGGCTCGTAGTGAAGATAAGACCATCTCTGACATGGCAGCCATCACCGCCGAAAATTGGAAGAATGGCTTGCAGGAATGGGAACTGGGTAAAGAGGACCTGCTTAAACTGCAATCCAGTGTAGATTTGGCAATCTATACCCCTGGCTCATCCAAGGGTATCCCGGTTGACATTCTGACTTCCTTCAATCCACCCAATCTCAATTGGGAGGAAAATGAAGAGCCTTTGCGTGATATGATTGCCAGCACGGTTTCTGCGCTCTTGACCCTGGTTGGGTTCAAGGATATTGATCCCCTGCGTTCACGAGAACATATCCTGCTCGCCAATATCATGGAGCATAGCTGGAAGACCGGTTCTCAACTCGATCTAACTTCTCTGATCTTGCTTATCCAGGAACCCCCCATCACCAAATTAGGTGCCTTCACTATTGACCAGTTCTTCCCTAAAAAGGAACGTGATGCCCTGGCTCTCCAACTGAATAATTTCCTGGCATCCCCCTCTTTCCAATCCTGGGTCGAAGGGCAGTCACTGGATATTTCCGCACTCCTCTATACCGCCGAAGGGAAAGCTCGCCACAGCATTTTTTATCTCGCTCACCTTGATGATTCGGAACGTATGTTCTTCGTCACCCTGCTTTTCTCCACTATCGACGCCTGGATGCGCAAACAAACCGGCACCACCAGCTTGCGCGCCATTCTCTATTTTGATGAGATTCTAGGCTTCCTTCCACCGGTTGCCAACCCGCCATCCAAAACACTCATCATTCGCCTGCTCAAACAGGCTCGCGCTTTTGGATTGGGTCTAGTGCTCACCACCCAGAACCCTATCGATGTGGATTACAAAGCGCTTTCCAATGCCGGTACCTGGATGATCGGTCGTTTGCAGACTGACCAGGATAAACAGCGTCTCTTGGATGGCTTGGAAAGCATATCCGGTGATTTGAGCCGTACCGAACTGGATAAGTCCATTTCCTCGCTTGGCAAACGGATTTTCTTGCTTCAGAATGTACATGAAAAAAAACCTCAAATATTTTCTACCCGTTGGGCAATGAACTACCTTGCCGGACCATTAGCATTGCGCCAAATTCCCGCCCTCAACGCACTGGCTGGTGTAAGCCACGCAGAAGTTCCATTTGCACCAGCCAAAAAAATAGAAACTTATTCTACTGCTCCTCCCACTCCTTCAACCATTGCTCCCTCCGCCATAGTGGACTTCGTTCGCAGCGCTAGCGCTTCATCCGGAAACAACCCTGCATTGCTGGCTCAGGCAGAGGTCAGTTTTTATTCGCGCAGTCCTGTCATCAATGCCAGCCACCTCATCACGGTTGTTATTCCTGATCCGCCGCTGAAAGCCCTTGCCTGGGATAAGTTCCAACAGCCCGACTTGAAATTGGATGCTTTTGAAGTGCTGCGGGATGCTAAAAAGGAACGCTCCAGTCTTTCCCAATGGCTGCAGGATGCTAAGTGGTGGGCAAATCAAACCAGAGAATTCGAACAGTGGATCTATGAGACCGATAGCCTTTCCGTGCTGCGCAACAAGGACCTCGGCATCCAGTCCGAAGCCGGTGAATCACGTGCAGCATTTGAACAACGCTGTGCCAAACTGGCACAGGATAGGCTGAAAACTGATTTGGATGTATTGGAGAGAAAGTTCCAGACCAAACTCACTTCCGCACAGAATAAGGTGGAACGCCAAAAATTACGAGTGGCTAAATATGAATCCGAGGTCAATAATCGCCGCTTGGAATTGCTCGGCAAGGGTGGTCAAGCGGTCATTTCTCTCCTCACCAAGAAGAAAGTGACCGGTTTATCAAGTTCTCTTACCAAGAACCGCATGTTGCAAGAATCTCAAGCAAAACTGGGGGAAGCCCAACAGGTCTTCTCGGATTATCAAGAAGAGTTGACTGATTTGCAGCACGACCTGCAAGACCAACAAAACGATCTCACCGCAAAGTGGAGTGCCGTCCCACAAAACATCGAGGAAATTCGCCTTACCCCTACCAAGCAGCGCATCCGCGTGGATAAGTTTGGTATCTTGTGGGAATAAGTGAAAAACAAAAAACTGGTTCTTTTCGAAATGAACCAGTTTTTTTATTAAACCCTCTTACATATCCTGTCTGCCCGCCAGTGCACGCAGGATGGTAGTTTGGTCGGTGTATTCCAGGTCACCGCCCACCGGCAATCCCCGTGCCAGGCGCGTGATGCGTACATTATAATCAGCCAATTGTTTTTTCAAATACAATGCTGTGGCATCCCCTTCCATACTGGGATTGGTGGCTAGGATAATCTCACTGATATTGCCTTTCTTTACCCGTTCCTCTAGCTCCCGCATGCGCAGGTTTTCCGGTCCAATACCCTCAATTGGTGAAAGCGCCCCATGCAACACGTGATACTTTCCTTGAAAAGCTCCCGCGCGCTCGATTGCCAGTACGTCCATGGGGTCTTCCACCACACAGATGATATGCGCATCGCGCTGTGTATTGGCACAGATATCACACTGCGTGCGGTTGACCAGCGTGATGTTGAAGCAGGTCTGGCAGATTCCGGTTGCGTTGCGCAGTTCTTTCAGTGCTTCTGCCAGCTCGTTAGAGACCTGCTCGGGTGCTTTCAGCAGAAAGAATGCCAACCTGGCAGCAGTTTTTGGTCCCACGCCGGGCAGCCTTTCAAGCGCCATGACCAACCGTTGCAGAGGCTCAGGAAGCAGTGCCATTATTTTCTCCCTTTAGCGTCCCAAACCACCGATCGGTCCCAGTTTTTTCATGGTTTCTTTGCGTACCTTGTCTAGGGCTTTATTGGTAACTTCCACCAGCAGATTCTCCAGAGTAGTAGCATCCACGCTCTTCAACAGGTCTGGATCGATTTCGATAGTTTTACAAACCTGCCCCCCTGTAAAAGTGATCGTGATTGCGCCACCGCGGATGTCCGCACTGATCTCTTCTTTTTCCAGTTCTTTTTGTGCCACTTTCAGCTGCTCCTGCATCTGACGCATTTGACCCAAAATATTATCCGAATTCAAAAGCCCCTTTACTCCCTTTGCCATTCTTAATCTTTATTCTCCTTCTCTACGATTTCTCCACCCAGCGAAAGGGCGGCACTTACCAAATTACCGTGCTCCTCCGCAAGATAATTATCCTTTCCATTGTCATTTCCGTTATTTTTGATAACCATACATTCGATCTGCACATCCATCCCGGTTACTGTCTTTACAGCTCTTTGTGTTACTTCCCGGTTGCCTTCAGTGTTCATCTTTGCCAACAGGATCTCACTTTCAAAACTTAATTTTAGCCTATTGCCATCCAAACTGACGGATTTGCACGAATTGAGCAAGCCTGCAATATGCGCCTTTTCTTGCCGTACCACTGTTTTGATCTCCTTCCAGTTGGAAAGCAACGTATCTTCTGATGGAGCTTGCGTAGCGGTCTTAACCTCCACGTTCTTGGTCACTTCTTCATTTACCTGAGGCTCAAGTTCAATTTTCTCACTCTCAGCAGGTTTTGCTCCTATTATTTTTGTTACAGCACTTCGTTCCTTTTGTGTATTTTTCGCGGCATGCCGCAAAGCACTCTCTGTTTTTCGCTCCGGTTGACTGGTTCCGATGCTCTTGAGAGATATCGCTTTTTCAACCTCTTTCTTATCGGCATCCAAGCTCTCCACCACTGCCATTTCCAATGCCAAGCTGGGTTGCCAGCGCGATCCCATATTGTGCAATGCCTGGTTAAAATTGCGAATCCATTCCGCCAAAGCAGGAATGGAAATCCCTTCTGCTTCTTCCTGCATCTTATTTTTGATATCCTGCGTGACTTCCACATCACTGGCATTTCCAGTTTTGACCAACAGCAGTGAACGTAAATACTCCACCACCTGGTTAGTAAATTGCCGTGCATCCGTCCCGCTATCTAATGCCGCATGAATTGCATCAATCGCCCCATCCATCTCGCGGCGCAACAGCACTTCTACCAGTTTGGTCACATTTTCATTGGAAGAGGTTCCCAGTACCTCTTCGGTTAGCGCCAGCGTGATCTCTTCTCCGGTTGATGCAATCTGGTCCAGCAGTGAGATAGCATCCCGCATGCTGCCGGTAGCTTGCCGAGCGATCATGGTTAGTGCACTGGTTTCAAATTTCAATTTTTCCTTTTCAGCAATTTCCTTTAGTTGAGCGGTAATAGTATTCAAAGGGATCTGCCGAAATTCGTAGCGCTGACAGCGCGAAAGTACAGTTGCCGGGATCTTATGGATCTCGGTCGTCGCCAAAATGAAGATCGAGTGAGACGGTGGCTCCTCCAGGGTCTTTAGCAATGCATTGAAAGCCGCTGTCGAAAGCATGTGCACTTCATCGATGATGTACACTTTGTATTCGCCCTGTGTTGGGGAATAATTGATCTTTTCTCGCAGATCGCGGATATCATCCACGCTGGTATTTGAAGCGGCATCGATCTCAATCAGGTCCATGAACCTGCCATTATTGATCGCTTTGCAGTTCTCACATTCTTCGCATGGTCTCCTTACTCGCTCGTCATGGGTACAATTCAGTGCTTTTGCCAAAATGCGTGCAGTAGAGGTTTTCCCCGTGCCGCGTGGTCCGGAAAATAAATAGGCATGTCCAAATTTTTCGAGCGTGACGGCATTGTGAAGCGTATGCACAATGGCATCTTGCCCTACTACCTCGTCCCATGTTGATGGTCGCCACTTGCGATAATAAGCTTGATTCATAGCGGTCCTTTGCAATAATTTATTTCCTAATGGAATTATAGTCATAAAACCATCCAATAACTTTTAAAACATTCGTCAATCAAACATGAATCTGAGATTTTGTTAATAGTAATTAGGACAATTTAGGTATATTATCTCTTCAGATACCAAACTCCTTATAAGTATGGTATCGCCATCGCAAAACAGCGTGTCCCTCCTCATGCTGTTTGACCCCAGAAGGGTAGTTGATGGCAATCCCTCCCAAAAGCTGCCGGATAGCTACCGGCAGCTTCTTTTTTTCTTGTCAGCCCTTTTTCTCAATGCTATAATTTCATCCATATGCCCCAGTGGCTCAAATGGATAGAGCGAGGCACTCCTAACGCCTAGGTTGGGGGTTCGAATCCCTCCTGGGGCATAAAAAAATTCTGCATCATGTGTCTTTTTATCGAATGAGGGATGAACCTATCGGTTATGCTTCTTTTATGTTGTTCGGTATTTCGTCCAGTAGCGCAAAGAAGCTTTGCACAATCCGTGGGTCAAAATGGCTTCCGGATTGTTCTTTAATGTAATTCTTCGTTTTTTCTTCATCCCAGGCTTTCCGGTATGGACGATCTGATCTTAATGCATCCCACACGTCGATTACCGCGAAAATACGTGCTTCGATGGGGATATGTTCCCCTTTTAATCCATTGGGATAACCAGATCCATCCCACTTTTCATGATGGCAGTAGGGAATATTGAGCGCCGGTGCTAGATACTGGATCGGAGATAGTAGATCGTAAGCGATTTTGGGATGTCGTTTCATTAATTTCCATTCTTGATCCGTCAACGAACCAGCTTTATGCAAAATGCTATCCGGGATTCCAATCTTACCAATATCGTGCAGTAAGGCACCGCGATAGATATGTACCAGTTTTTCCTGTACCACACCCACTTTCTTCGCCAGTTGCAGGGCGATACTTGCCACTCTCACCGAATGCCCTTCAGTTTCATTATCACGCAATTCTAGCGTTCGCGACCAGCCTTCCAGGGTTTTTTCGTATGCCTGGGATAGGTCTCTGTTCAATTGCTGCAATTCTTCGAATTGTTCAACATTATCAATGGCAATGGCTGCCTGCCCTGCCAATGTATTCAAGAAATCGTACCAACCATTATGTTCGGCGAGAGGTGAGCGTTGGTAAACCTCCAGCACACCATTTATCCTTCCCTTTGCGATCAAAGGAATACCTATATAACTAATAAAATGCTCTGCCTTAATTAATGAGAATTGATAATTATCTTTCTCAACTTCGGATAGATCGGGAATCCGAAGCATTTTTCTCTTGAGAACAACCTCTCCAGAGAGCATCTCGCCGGGTTTATCATCGAGATACTGCCAACCGTTTGCTTGAAATCCCATGCTGCTTTTATAGTCAAGTCGATTCAACAGCGGGTCGTACTGATAAATGATCGCCGCATCCAGGTTCAGATTTTCGATGCATTCCTCAATGATCGTTTTAAGCGTCATGGCTAGATCTAAACTGCCCAAAATAGAGGTATCGATGTTGCGCAGTGCACTTAGACGTTTGAGCTGATATTCGCGCATTTGCTCAGCTTGAATGCGTTCAGTGACTTCTTCGATCAGGGATGCCACACTGAATACTTCACCTTCTTTGCTAAACAACGGATAATTGTGCCATTCACAAATGATTTTCTTACCATCTTTACAGATATTCTCATTCGTGCTGAAATATCCTCCCTTATCAAGATACACCTCATCAAGGATGGTTTTTACCGATCCTCGTGTGGCATCTTCGATTAGCAATCCTATGTCTTTTCCCAATGCTTCTTTTTCGCTATAGCCAAATATTTGCTCTGCAGCAGGGTTCCAGGCTTCGATTTTATAAGTCTTGCTCCATTCAATCATCCCAAATGGCGATCTGCGAATGACTTCGTTTAAACGTTGTTGTGATTCGAACAGTTCATGGTCACCCTGTTCTTTTTGCTGCCTGGTATGAAGGGCCTGGATCGAAAAAGCCATATTGTTGGTTAATTCCGAAATAAAATCGACTTCTTCCTTATCGAATACATCTCGTTCAGAAAGGATATTCAGTGCCCCGATAACCCGATTGTTTACTTTTATGGGGAATGAAATAGACGTTCGGAAATTTCGTTCAAGTGCTTCCACGCGCCAGGGAGTGAAGTGTGGATCAGTATCAGTTTCATGAGTTATCTTAACTTCGCCGGTTCGAATTGCAGTGCCGGTCGGACCTTGACCTGTTGCACTTTCATCCCATGTGATCTTGACTTGTTCAAGGTAACCGTTGCTGGATCCGTATTGCGCTACGGGTCGGACTGTTTTTTCTGCATCTGGCATCGCCATTCCGACCCAGGCAACCCGATATCCCCCTGTTTCAACGATCACCCGGCAGATTTCACACATCATGGTTGTTTCATCGGTCGTATAGATGATGATCTGGTTACACTCACTGAGTACTTTCAACACCCGATTGGATCTTTTTAAATTCAGATTGGTCACCTGCATGGATGTGAACAGCGGTGCAATCCAGATGATCCCAATCACCAACAGCAAGGAAGTCAATAATGCAATGCTTTCAATTGCCCAATCCAGATCGGTAAACGGGTGCCCTCCGAGAATCTCATAAAGAAAAAACCCTCTTCTGAATGTCATTAGCATCATGGCAATCGAGATGCTCAGCCATGAGCGTACTTTCCCGGTGATTTTAATGAGTGTAAGAGCATAGATCGCCGCAAAAAACTGCAACGTGATAGAGATGGCGAGGATAATGATCATGGTCTTATCTTTTTCCAGGTGGTGTGACATCACCTGCATATATTTATTGTATAGTCACTTTCCAATTTTCTCTATTTATTTTGTTCTTTTATATAAGAAATAAGCTCGTTATGTGTTAATTTACACAGTCCTCATGGAAATTTCATAACTTCTTCATAGACATCCATTAAATTGCTATCAGACAACACAGGACCATAGATAATGGCAAAACGTCAAACAATTAACACAAACTGGTGGGTAGATCTCATTCTCTTTGCAAGTTTCATTCTGGCATTTTTCCTTGATGTTACCGGTCTCTCTTTACACCAATGGGGAGGATTGTTCATTTGTATCCTGGCTGGCTATCATCTGTTGCGTCATTGGAAGTGGGTCATCAATCTACTCCAGCATTTTTTTCAGAAGAGATTGGGGAGCCAGCGCCTGCATTTCATAATTGATCTTCTCTTGATGATTGGCTTCGAGACCATTTTACTGACCGGTCTGATGATCTCCACCTGGTTCGAGCTGCCTCTCCCCGATTATTTGCTGGTGCGCAATTTGCATGTCTTCGCTTCCATCGTTGCTTTGGCATTGCTAGTACTCAAGGTCGCTTTACACGTGCGTTGGATCATCTCCTCCATGCACAAGGTATTTCAAAAACCTGTACTTCGTAAGTCCAAGACCCGTACGACAGATCTGTTGCAACCTGATATTGTGAACCAGGAACGCCGCGAAGTATTGCGACTGATGGGCACAGTGGGTATCGCATCCCTCTCCGCCTTCATCATCGGTAGCACCACCACTTTCCGTTCGATCTTCATTGAAGGTAATAGCAGACAGGAGTCATCCATTCCAGATACACTCCCCACCTCGACCGTCCCTTCCTCGCCTATCCCAACAGCATCCCCCACTTCCACTATTCTGCCCGAACCTCAGACCCATACCCAGCGTCGTAACCACGGGCAAAGCCAGGTCATCTCACCAACTACCCCTATCACCACGCTATCACAGAGTACCTCTACTGATCCGACCCTCACTCCCACACCTACCAATACTGCTTCTGCTTGCGTTGTTCGCTGTCCGAAAGGCTGTGCCTACCCCGGCAGCTGCCGCCGCTATGCGGATGCCAACCACAACAACCTGTGCGATCTGGGAGAATGCCTGTAGTATTGTCTAATATGTCACCCAGAACTTTCTGAATAATCTCACCCAAACCAGATCAAACGATCTACCCGATCGTTCATCTTAAAACCCACAAACTGCCATCGCGATCAATTACTCATCGCTTAAAACCAGCATTCCTACTCCTTTCCTTTCATTTATAATCAACACTATGAACGTCAGCGTCATCATCCCCCTCTATAATGAAGAAACTTCCCTGCTCTCCACCTATCAAGCCGTCAAAGCTTCTCCTCTGGTCAATGAGGTGCTCTTCATCAACGATGGCTCAAGTGATCACAGTGCTGCTATCCTCGCCTCCATTCATGATCCCATGGTACACGTCCATACCCACCCTCACAACCGCGGCAAAGGCGCCGCCATCCGCACCGGTCTGCAGCATGCCAGCGGGGATGTGCTCATCATCCAGGACGCTGACCTGGAATACGATCCCTGCGATTACCCAACCCTGCTGCAACCCTTTCAGGAAAAGAACGTGCTGGTCATCTATGGCTCGCGCTTCATGCACGGTGCCCCAGCCGGCATCCTGTTCTGGAACAAGCTCGCCAACCGCTTTCTCACCTTCACCACCAATTTGGTATATGGGTCGCACCTGACCGATATGGAGACCGGTTACAAGGTCTTCCATAAAGATGTGCTCCCCTTACTTCAATTAACTACAGAAGGTTTTGAGATCGAGCCCGAGATCACCGCCCGCTTGCTACGCCGGCATATCCCTATCTACGAGGTGCCCGTTTGCTTTCATCCGCGCGCCTATCATCAGGGCAAAAAGATCCGCCCACGTGATGCCTTCATCGCCCTGTGGACACTGTTCAAATTTCGTTGGATAAAACTCTAGTCAGTGCTGGCTCGTATATCGCGCACCATTAACTGAATGCCCCCGTTGAAATCGTTGATATCATAATGAAAAGCAATATCCACCGTATCTGCCAGGTCATTGATGATATTCCCCATGCCAAATGCGATCGCATCCCACAAGATGAAGCCCTCTTTCAATTTCAGCTTCAGGTGGGTCTGGTTTTTTCCTACCAGCCGTTTTTCCTGCACCCGCAACCCCTGCCCATATAACAACGGTTTACGGTTGCCTTCCCCGGTCGGCTCGAACAATGCCAATCCCTTCATGATGGCGGGGATCTGACTGTTCAATTCCGCCGCGTTCACCTGCCCATCCAGTTCCAATTTGGGGTTCGCATCTTCCCAGTTCACCTCGCCGCGTGCGATCTGCAGCAGTTTTTCTTCCAGAGCTTGTACGTTCTGCCGTTCCACCGAAAAACCCGCAGCCATGCTATGCCCGCCGTACTGGACCAGTAACTCCTTGCAGGCATCCAGTGCGTGGGTGATATGGAATTCTTCCACGCTACGGCAGGATGCGCGGATCAGCCCATTATGGGCAGTGCCCACGATCGCCGGGCGGTAATGCTCCTCGGTCAATTTGGATGCCACCAGCCCCACAATGCCCTCATGGAAAGCTTCATTGACCGCGAAGATGATTTCTTCACCCTTTCCTTCCCGCTCCACATATATCTGTGCCGAGGCGGTCTGGTATGCTTCTTCGGTCTTTGCCTGACGTTCCCCGTTCAATACGTTCAGGCGCGCTGCCAGTTCCATTGCTTCACTTTCATCCTGAGTGGTCAGCAACTTCCACCCCAGCAGCGCCGAATCCAGCCTGCCAGCTGCGTTCAGTCGCGGACCTAACCGGAAACCAATGTGTTCCGCGGTCACCTGCGCTGCATCAGGGATACCACTTTCCACTTCCAATGCACACAGTCCCACCCGCTTACCTTGTTGCATAACTGCCAGCCCTTTTTTCACCAGTGTGCGGTTCTCACCTACCAGCGGCACCACATCCGCCACCGTACCCAGCGCCACCAGATCCAGGTATTTTTCGATATCCGCACTGCTTTTCCCCATCTGCTGGAACAGTGCCAGCATCAATTTGTAAGCCAAGCCCACGCCGGCAATATGCCGGTTGGGATACAGTTCTTCATCCTTCTTCTGGCAGATCACTGCATAAGCGGGTGGTATATCTTCTCCCGGCAGGTGGTGATCGGTCAGGATCACATCCATGCCCAGTTCCTGTGCCAGCTTCACCTCCGCTACCGAGCGGATGCCGCAATCCACCGTGAGCAACAACTGCGTGCCTTCTTCGGCAATGGAGTGCATGGCATCCAGGTTCAAGCCATACCCTTCCGCAAAGCGATCCGGAATATATGGCGTGACCTGCGCCCCTGCTTCCGCCAGCGCCTGGCACAGCAGCGCCGTACCGCTGATGCCGTCCACATCGAAATCCCCGTACACCACCATCTTTTCATGGTTGGCAATACCCGCCCGGATGCGCTTCACTGCTTTATCCACATCGCTCAGCAGGTAGGGATCCAGCATTTCCCCTTCGCCATGCAGGAATTCCTGTACCGTTTGTGCATCACGGTAGCCGCGGTTGTAGAGCACCTGCTGTATCAAGCGCGGATAGCCTTCCAGTCCTTCCACACCCGTTTCCGGCAGGGTTTGCGGCAGGATCCATGCTTTATTGCTGTAGCTTAAATTTTTATATGTCAATGTGATCGAATATAGCGGCGTGGCATTCTGGCTGCCATTCCGCAGATAACCTCATAGTTGATCGTGTTCCAGTCTTGTGCCAGGTCAGTTGCGCTGAGCGTGCTGCCATTTTGCGACCCGATCAGCACCACCTCGTCCCCCACCTGGGCATCCGGCACTGCATCCAGATTGAGCATGCACTGGTCCATGCATACCGAACCCACCATGGGCACTTTCTTGCCACGCAACAGCACATGATTGCCCATCACGCGCCGCATGCCGTCTCCATAGCCCACCGCAATGGCGCCGACGCGTTCTCCTTCCCGGGTATGGTAGTGGTGCCCATAGCTGATGCCGTGCCCTTGCGGCATGCTCTTGATCGAGATCAGGCGTGTCTTCCACGCCAGCGACGGCATAAAACCTTCCGGCAATGTCATGGATGCTGCCGGTGTCAGACCATAGGTGGCAATGCCACAACGCACCATGTGGTAGTGAGCCTGCGGGAAATTGAGCGTCCCGGCGGAGTTGGCAGCGTGCACCAAACCAGGACTGATGCCTTTTTCTTTCAATTTTGCCAGCACATCTTCGAATTTGCTGATCTGCTCCAGCGTGACCGGTTTTTCAGGCTCGTCCGCACAGGCAAAGTGGGTGAAAACCCCTTCGAGGTTGAACATCCTGACCCTGCTCAGATCCTCGATAAATGCCGGCGCGATCCTGGCGGGCACCCCCAGGCGTCCCATGCCGGTGTCGATCTTGGCATGCAGGTTCAATCTACCCAGATCGCTGTCCACTTCCTTTTCGTACATGTGCGCTACCAGCGGATCGTAGATGGTCAGGTGGATATTGGCTTGCTGGGCATCCCTCACCCGTTTGGGGGAGGTATAACCCAGTACCATGATAGCGGTTCGAATGCCGCTCTCGCGTAATTGCAATGCTTCTTCAATGCGTGCCACTCCCAGCCATTGCGCCCCGATGTGCTGCAGGTGCAGCGCGGTCTCTTCCAGCCCGTGCCCGTAGGCATTGGCTTTCACCACCCCCATCACCGGCACGCCGCTGATGTCTTTCAAGCGATTGTAATTGGCGGTGATGGCATTCAGATCGATCTCAAGCCAAGTGGCATAGTTGTCATTGTTCATCATGCGCCTTAGTATAAACTCCCCTTTCCAAACGGGCAAGTCAAGACTTCCGCCAGCATGCCGGTATCGGCTATAATCAGCGCAGGAAAAGCACATGACCCTAGAGAATTTTCAGTATGTCGTCGAAGCCACCCAGGGCAGCGCCCGTGCCGGTATTTTTCAGACCCCGCACGGTGCCATCCAAACCCCGGTTTTCATGCCGGTTGGCACGCAAGCCACCGTCAAAGCGGTCACGCCCGAGCAGTTGCTTGAGATCGGTGCCTCCATCATCCTTTCCAACACCTATCACCTCTACCTGCGCCCCGGTGCGGATCTGATCCATGAACTGGGTGGGCTGCACCAGTTCATGCACTGGGAGCGCGCCATCCTGACCGACTCGGGTGGTTTTCAGGTCTTTTCGCTGAACGGGCTGCGCAGGATCGATGAGGACGGCGTCACTTTCCGCAGCCATCTGGATGGCGCCACCCACCGCTTCACCCCGGAGACTTCCATCGCGGTACAGGAACAGTTGGGCGCCGATATCATCATGGCATTTGATGAATGTGCCGACCCTACTGATTTTGAGTACAACGCGCGCGCCATGCAGCGCACCCATCGCTGGGCAGAACGCTGCCTGGCTGCCAAGACGCGCCCCGACCAGGCGCTGTTCGGCATTGTGCAGGGTGGTGTCTTTCCCGAACTGCGCGAACGCTCGGCGGCTTTTATCAGCTCGCTGGGCTTTTCCGGGCACGCCATCGGTGGTCTTTCGGTGGGCGAATCCAAGGAGCAGATGCTGGCTGCCATCGAGGTGGTCAACGCGGTGCTGCCCGCCGACAAACCGCGCTATCTGATGGGCGTGGGCACGCCCTATGACCTGATCGAGGGCATCCGGCGTGGGGTAGATATGTTCGACTGCGTGCTGCCCACCCGCCTGGCGCGCCACAGCGCGGCGCAAACCCTCTCGGGACGTATGAACCTGATGAACGCCCAATATGCCCGCGATGAGCGCCCCATTGATGAAGCCTGCACCTGCTATGCCTGCCGTTATTATTCGCGGGCTTATCTGCGCCATCTCATCCGCGCGCGCGAGATGCTGGGTGCCACCCTCATCTCCATTCACAACATCCACACCCTGTTCAACCTGGCGGTTACCCTACGGGAAGCCATTTTACAGGGCAGCTTCGAACAGACCGCCGCCGCGCTGCTTGAAAACATCCCACCCTCCGAAAGGAACAAGCCATGAACATTCTACAAGCCATCATCCTGGGTATCATCCAGGGACTGACCGAGTTCCTACCCATCTCCAGTTCCGGGCACCTGGTGATCTTGCCTTATCTGTTGGGTTGGAACATCCCCGCCGAACAGATCTTCCCCTTCGACGTGCTGGTACAGTTGGGCACCCTACTGGCAGTGATCGTCTATTTCCGGAAGGACATCATTGAGATCTTCAAAGCCATGTTCGCCGATGTCAAAGCAAAAAAGCCGGGCAGTTCCAGCGAAAGCCGTCTGGGTTGGTTCCTGATCCTCGCCACTATCCCCGCCGGTGCGGCTGGACTGTTCCTCAAAGATCTAGTGGAGCAAGCTTTCGGCAACCCCAGCGCCACCGCCTTCTTCCTGTTCGGTACCGCCCTGCTGCTCATCCTGGCAGAACTGCTCGGCAAACGCGATCGAGATCTGACCGGCTTGCGCTGGTACGACGCGCTATGGATCGGGCTGTTCCAGGTACTATCGCTCTTCCCCGGTCTTTCGCGCTCCGGCTCGTGCATGGCAGGCGGCATGACCCGCCATCTGGAGCGGCGTTCCGCCGGGCGCTTTGCCTTTCTGATGGCGATCCCCGTCATGGCAGCCGCCGGGCTGTTGAGCGTCTTCGATCTGCTCAAAATTCCCAACCTGGGCCAGTTCATGCCCGTCATGCTGGTCGGTTTCACCATCGCCGGGGTGGTGGGTTACTTTTCCATCTCGTGGTTGATGACCTTCGTGCAGAGTCATTCCCTGTTCATCTTCGCGGGCTACTGCCTGTTCCTGGGCGCTGCCGTGCTGTCATTCGGTTTCGTCTTTCCACAAAATTCATCTCCTGCCCCTGTCATTTCGGAAACACCTTCCACAGAGGAACAACTATTGCCCACCAGTATCGTCTACACCCCCGAGTTGAATTGGCTGGCGCCTGCTGCCGCCACCTGCATGGAGCAGACCCTCGCTGACCCCCTGCCGCTGCTGCAAAGTGTGGCTGCCTACCAGCCCGGCGAATTGCGCCTGACTTTCCCCTCGCCCTCTGAACAGGCTGCTTACTCCTACCAGTTGGGCAGCCAGAGCCTCATGCTGGCGCTCAATGCCTCCAACCCCCTGCTCTCGCTGGACTTCAACGATCTACTCACCCTCCTGCAGGGAGATGACGCCACGTGGGGCGAGTTTTTCCAGCACTGCACCTCCTGCGCTTTTTCCGAGGCGGGGGGGGCTGCTTTCGATGAACCCATTCGTTTTTACATCTATTACGAAAACAACCCCTACCAGAATGTGCTTGAAGATGCCAGCGGTTTGACTGGCAGTCATATGAACAATGCCCTGCTGGTCCCCTCCGCCGAGACGCTGCTCACCCAGCTCCAAGTCGAAGCGGCTGCTGCCGGTTTTCTGCCCTCCCAGTGGTTGAGCGCGGCTGTCAGCATAGTGCAGGTCAACGACCTGCCGGGTGGCTCCCTCGACCTGCCCATCCTGGCACTGCTCGAGCAGCAGCCCAGCGGTGAACTCAAAGACCTGCTGCTGTGCCTGCAATCTTCGCTTAATTGACCGTTCCATTTCCTCACTTTTAATATAAAATACTGCAAACGAACGGGGCAGCCCGTGGAATGAGAGCGTATCATGTTATCAGGTATCCACATTGCATTGATCGGACCCGGGGTCATGGCAGAAGCCATGCTCAAGGGTTTATTGAAAAAGGGACTGACCGACCCGCAGCATATCCTCATCTCGGGTCCCAATGAAGAGCGTAACCAGGAACTACAAGCTACCTATGGCGTGCAGCCCTTCAGCGATAACCGTACCGCTGCCAGCCAGGCGGACATCGTGGTGCTTGCCATCAAACCACAACGCATGCAGAAGGTGGTGGGTGAACTGAAAGGCGCCCTCAAACCCGACGCTTTCATGCTTTCCATCATCGCCGGCGCTGCGATCGCCAAGATCAGCCGCCTGAGCGGGCACGAGCGCATCGTACGCTGCATGCCCAACACCCCCGCCCAGATCGGCGAGGGTATCAGCGTGTGGTGTGCTTCGCCGCAGGTCAGCCCGGCACAGCGCGACATGACGCATACCTTTCTGAACGCCTTCGGCAAGGAGATCTTCGTGGAAGAGGAAGATTACCTCGATAAAGCCACTGCCCTCTCCGGCACCGGACCCGCTTATGTATACCTGTTCATGGAAGCCATGGTAGATGCCGGTGTGCATCTGGGCTTCCCGCGCCGCATCGCCGAGCAGCTGGTGATCGAGACGCTGCGCGGCTCGGTGGATTACTACGACAACGGCAAGAGCGAAGCCAAGCACCTCGCCAGTTTGCGCAATCAGGTCACCTCACCCGGCGGCACCTCGGCTGAGGCATTGTATTATCTGGAAAAAGCCGGCTTCCGCACTGCCATCTCACGCGCCATCTGGGCGGCTTACCAGCGCTCCAAAGAGCTGGGGCGCGACGCCGAGAGCAATCCGCCCGAGGAATAAGCCTTGAAGCACTCAGTTTCTATCGATCCCAAGTTCCCGCTGGTGGAACTGCACCGTCATCTGGATGGCAATGTGCGCCTCAGCACCATCCTCGAGATCGGCTTGAAACACAATCTGGGCTTGCCCGCCGATAGCGTGGAGGGCTTGCGCCCTTCCGTGCAGGTGGTGGAACCCAAACCCAGCATTCTGGATTTCTTCCAGAAGTTCGAGTGGCTCACCAAAGCCATGGTCAATTATGACGCCTGCTACCGCATCGCTTATGAGAACGTGGAAGATGCTTACAACGAGGGCATCGATTACATCGAGCTGCGCTTCAGCCCGCTGTTTATGGCGAAAGCGCATAACCTCGATCCGGCAGGGGTGGTGGAAGCGGTGGTGGATGGCGTGCAGGCGGCTCAGCGAGTGCTGCCCATCCAGGTCAATCTGATCGGCATCATCAGCCGCACCTACGGGGTGGAAGCGTGCTGGCAGGAACTGAATGCCCTGCTGACCCACAAGGATGACATTATTGCGCTGGATCTGGCAGGCGATGAACTGCATTTTCCCGGGGATCTATTCGTGGAACATTTCAACAAAGCGAGAGAAGCCGGCTGGCATGCCGTGCCGCATGCCGGTGAGGTGTTGGGAGCCGAGAGCGTATGGCAGGCATTGCGCGAGCTGAAAGCCGAGCGCATCGGGCATGCCGTGCATGCGGTGAGCGACCCAGCCCTGCTCGATTATCTGGCGGAAAAACAGATCGGCGTCGAGTCCAACCTGACCAGCAACGTGCAGACCAGCACCGTACCGGATTACGCCTCCCACCCTCTCAAGACTTTTTTAGAGCACGGTATCCCGGCCACGATTAACACTGACGACCCGGGCATCAGCGCTATCGACATCTCCTATGAATATCAAATGGCAGTGGAGCAAGTGGGACTGAGTGTGGAGCAGGTAAGGCAGGCGCAGCAGAACGCGCTACAGGTGTGTTTTTTGAGCGAGGAAGAGAAGCAAGCGCTGGTGGACAGCAAATGCAGTTGACAAAACTTGACAAAAGTTGACAGCAATGCAGGTGCAAGTGGGAACGAACAATATTGAGATTTTCCAATAGTGATATGAAATGAGTCAGACGCCAAGTGTGACACTGCATTTTGGTTCTCTTCCTTCGCTTCAGGAATAATTGGCTGATCTGCAACGCAATATTCTCCCTCTGAAATATTTATTACTTCTATAATACCCATAATAGGGATTATAGAAGTATAATAATTCCATGCCAGAAGCGCAAATTTCTTATTCGAATTCTCAAGGGGTTCAAATCCTTGAAAAAGCAATGACTGAATTTGGTCCAATCTTCACAATTGAGCAGATTTCATCGCTGCCGGACAATCAAAAATTAACACCCCAGCAAATTCGAAAACTGATCAGTAAGCTCGCTCAATCCGGATGGATTGAAATCTTGAAGCGCGGAACCTATGCTGTAAAGAGCCCCCTTTTTTCGAGTGATATCCCACCATTTGCGATCGCGAATGCATTAGTTCAACCGATGGCAATCAGTCATTGGTCTGCATTAGCCCAGCATGGTTTTTCAACTCAAAACCCGGTGATGATCCAGGCTTCAACACCGCATAAAGTGATCACCCCGGAGATGCGCCGGGGGAAGGCTTATCGCCCGAGAGGAAGAGCATCGTGGCGAGCTTTTGGTCTGGAATTTGAATTTATTTATGTAAAGAAGGACTGGTTCTGGGGATTTGAGAAGATTTGGGTAAATTCCTGGCAACAGGTAGCCATCACTGATCCAGAACGAACAATTCTGGATTTGGTTGTTCGTCCCGATATTTTTGGCGGGATCAGGGCAGCCAGCGAGATCATGGAAGGTGCTCTTTCACAAATCAAGCTCGAGCAATTGGTCAGTTACGCTTTACGATACGGTGTGGGTACTGTGATCAAGCGCCTGGGGTGGCTTTTGGAAAAAATGGGATCCGATCCCAATCTCTTAATTCCTTTGAGAAATTTTCCCATCACTGGAACGATCGCGTTGGATACCAGTCAACCAAAGAGTGGAAAATTCGATTCTTCCTGGCATATCAACGAAAATCTGAAAAGGTCCTAAATGCCCAGCGTCACCCAGATGATCAGATCAGTTACCCAGCATAAGAAAGTCCAACCGTACATCGTTGAAAGGGATTATGCGTTGAGTTATCTACTGGCTGCGATCGCCGCCACTGATGGGTTGAGGGAAAACCTGGTATTAAAAGGCGGCACAGCACTAAGAAAGCTCTATTTCGCCGACTACCGTTTCTCTGAAGACCTGGACTATTCAACGCGGGTGCCAGGACCAATCGACCAAATCGATGCGCGCATGGAAACAGTCGTTCACCACATGGGTGAGATGCTGAACGAACGCGGACCATTCCAGGTCACATTCGAGCCACTTCTTCTGAAGCTGCTTCACCCTGGAGAGCAGAAAGCCTACCTGGTGCGGGTACAATTCCCTGAGCAGCGCCAGCCTCTTTGCCGGCTCAAAGTGGAAATCAGCGTGGATGAACCGATTCTCTTCCCTACGGAAACACGACCGGTGTTGCACGGTTTTTCCGAGAGCATTTCCGCCCAAATTGCAGTGTATGCTCTGCTTGAAATCACCGCAGAAAAATTGCGCGCGCTCCTACAAAGTAAGACCCGTTTGCAGAAGCGCGGTTGGGGAGCCAGCCGGGTCTGCCGGGATTATTATGATCTGTGGAATCTTCTCCGGTTGCCAAGAATCAAAACCCCTGCGCTGATTCCGTTACTGGAGAAAAAATGCGCGGTCAGGGGCGTATCCTTTGCATCCCCGCAGGATTTCATCTCAGAGGATTTAATGATGGTTGCCAGTTCGGAATGGTCGCAGCAACTGCTTCCCTTTGTGCCGGATACCCCTTCTGCCGCTGATGTTCTTCCACAAGTGCAATCTTTGATCATATCCGTATGGGAGCAATAAGATGGCTTTAACCGATGGACAAACAAAAAACTTAAGAGAAGGATATGTGACAGGCGCTGTGTGAGTTAAGTGCCGAATGCATCGGGCATGCCGTGCATGCGGTGAGCGACCCAGCCCTGCTCGATTATCTGGCGGAAAAACAGATCGGCATCGAATCCAACCTGACCAGCACCGTACCGGATTATGCTGCGCACCCGCTCAAGGTTTTTCTGGAGCACAACATCCCGGCTACCATCAACACCGATGATCCGGGCATCAGCGCCATTGTTTTCCTAATTTAGCATAAATATTTTGTCGCATTTATTGCTACGGTTTTTGTACTTATTTTTATTAAAGATTGATATTCATAATCTAGAATTGATTTATCAAAAGTTATCAATACGTAAATGAAATTTCAATTGTCTGAAAGGATCGAAAATGCCCTTAGTATCAGAGAATACACTCTTAAGTAATGCGGAAAAAGGGAATTATGCTGTTCCTGGATTGTTCCCGTTTGATATGGATTATATAAAGATAATTATTGAAGCAGCTGAAGAAGAGAATTCCCCATTGATCATCTTACAAGGTCCTGAATTCATTAAAGATTTTAGCGCCCCTGTTTTTTCATCTGCTCTATTAACTGCCGCAAATAATGCCAAAGTACCAGTGTGCTTATCTGTTGACCATGCATTTAAAATTGATGAGAACATCTTCAATGATGTCATGATGTGTATTCATAACGGGTGGAAATCCATCATGATAGATGGATCATTGTTATCGTATGAAGAAAATGTAAAGATCACTAAGGAAATTGTTCGATTATGCCATGCTGCTGGTATAGCATGCTGTGGTGCACTTGGAGAAGTGCGTAGATTTTTTCCTGGTGTGCGGAATTATAAAGAACCTTTCAAAGATGATTTTGTAGTTCCTGATGAGATAATGACGGATCCAGAACAGGCGAAAAATTTTGTAGATGTCACAGGTGTGGATTCATTGGCCATTTCGATTGGGCAATATGTTCGCTCCCTCTGGGAGGAAGAAAAATTGCCTGTGAAAAGAACCGCCAGATTAGATTTGGATAGATTGAAGGCAATACGAGAAACTACGTCTGCACATTTGATTTTGCACGGATCCTCACATGTAAATGAAGAGGATCTAAAAGAGTCGATAAAGTGTGGCATAAGCGAGATTAAGGTTGCATCGGAGTACGGTGTTATTTGGGCAACAGCAGTGAGAGATATTCTTGTTAGAGATAAAAATTTGATGTTCCCAATTGATATTCAAAAACCAGCTCTACAAAAAGTGAAAGAAATGATGATGGGTTATATGCGCGTATTCAATTCTTCTGGGAAAGCTGGTTATTAGGTGTGAAGGAGGTGCTAGGAAGAAATTTTTTTTATGTTAATTAATAAATTTGAGGAGATTATCTAATGGAGACATTTCTTAATATTGTGAATTGGATTGTATATTTACCCGGTACAGTGTTGATGTTTTTCATTTTCTTTTTTTTGAACTTAGTCTTGAAAATGAAAATTGATAGAGCGCTTAGATCTGCTTTCATGTATTCAATGGGCTTATTTGCATTGAGTACTTTTGCGTATGATGTATTCCTTGGAACCGTTGCTGGTGTGGCATCAGGTATGATCAATAACCTTGGTCTTAGCATGAATACTGTGGATTTAAGCATTGGTACAACCCCAGCGATTTTGAGTAACCCCGTAGCGATCTTGGCTATCCCGATTGGATTACTTACGAATTTAGTACTTCTAACCCTCAGGTGGACAAAAACAATTGACGTAGACATTTGGAATATACTTTATTTTGGTGGATATGCAGCAGTTCTAACCTGGGCAGTAACTGACAGCACATTATATGCTGTCCTATCAGTAGTTATCACCATGGTTATTACATTGAAAATCGCAGATTGGTCTGCTCCAATAATCCACAAAGTACTACCAAAATTTGAGGGATTATCTTTCCCACATGTCTATTCTGTTACTTATACGCCCATTGCATATCTGTTCAATAAACTTTTCGATCTTGTTCCAGCAATAAAGAATTCGAACTGGTCTGCAGAAAATATTCGAAAAAAGGTCGGTATTTTCGGTGAACCTGGTATTATCGGTTTCATTGTTGGTGCAGCTATGGCAGCTTTTGCGAAATATAGCTTTGCTGATGTTCTTCTTACCGGCATTAAAATTGGAGCGAGTATGCACTTCATCCCAGTAACAATGAGTGTTCTTATTGAAGGTTTGAGCGAAACCACGGAATTAATGTCAGAATGGGCAAAGAATAAATTCAAGGATCGTAAACTTTTCATCGGTTTGGATTCAGTTCTAGCAGCAGCAGAACCAGAAACATTAGCCGTTGGTATCCTCATTGCTCCTATCGCTATTGTTGTAAGCTTGATCTTACCTGGAAACCAAACATTACCAGTTGGTATGCTCTCTGTGGGATTCATCCTAATGGCATTATTCATGCCATTCTTCAAGATGAATATTCTAAAAGGGTTGCTCTTTTCGATCGTTGTAATTGCCATTGATCTGTATGTTGGAACTGCATTGGCGCCTGTTTATACGAACCTTGCTCAAAGTGCAGGTGGGGTTGACATTCCTTATGGCGCAGCTCAAATTACGAATGCTAGTTGCTTGACTTATCTATTGAATACAGAATTGTTCAAGTTAATTGGCTCTCTCTTTGGTGGATAATAAATGATATAACAAACATACCCTCATATACTGAACAAATGAATAATATGAGGGTATGCTTTTAATTGGAGAAAATTATATGGAAAGGGAATTCTTTATTCTTATTGTTTGTGGGATGGGTTATTCAACATCCAATATTATTAAGATCAATTTGAGAAAGTTCCTCGAAGAAAATAAGATCAATGCTACGCTTCAGGGTTCATCACTTTCATCCATTCGGAATTATTTAGGAAAAGCGGATTTGATTATCACTTCTCTTGGTCTAAATCCTTCTGATTATAAAATCCCCGTTATTAATGCGGTAGATTTGATCAGCGGCAGAAATAAAGAAGGTATATTGAATGAAATTCTCATTACGTTGAAGGAAATTGCAGCTAAAGAATAGATAGTTGAGGAATTATTTTTATAGACGCTTGATTGATGATTAAATAAAAACCATCTGATTTGAACAAATAAACTGTCCTTTATGGATAGTTTATTTGTTGATAAAGCTGGCATTGATATTCGATTATGTCGCAAATTTCATCTTTTTTATTTGCCTGTATCAATCTATCTACAATTTCTAGATCGGTGCATATCTTACTTAATTCATATAATACTCTTAAGTGGGAAATTCTATCAGTTGTTGCAATAACGAAAGCCAGATATACGGGATCATTCTTAGCGTGTCCGAATGGAACGGGTGATAGGAGTTTAGCAAGGCCTATGCTCAGATCACGTACCCCATCGCTTGGTTTTGCATGGAATAGGGCGATATGTGGCCATGAGACCATGTAGGGACCATTGGTAGTGAGATTATTCAATATCGCTCGAGAATAGCGCCTTTCGATATTGTTATCTTTTTCTAAGATACTGCATGTTAGCTTCACAACTTCTTGCCAAGAATTTACGTTTTCGTCTAAGAGGATATTCTTTTTTGATAATAGTGATGATAAGGATGGTAATTCTGCGAGATTTACCTCATTTTCATTCCTGAGTTTTCTCTTATTAACTTTTGTGATTATCTCCAAGATCCTATTCTTATCATTTTGGTTCAAAAAGGGTGATACAACAATGACCGGGACATCGAGATAATCTACAGGAGTAGTCGATATCACCAGATCGTAAATCTTGCTATTGATCTTATCGCGAGAGATTTCAACATTATCAAAAATAGATTTAATGGCGATACTCGGGTATACAGCATTCAACCGTGACAAAAGCATTATCAATACACTTGAATCTTCGTTGCAGATCACTGACGTATTAATTTCTTGATTGACTAATAAATGTAACCGTTCAATTGCTGCTATAAAATGCATGGCGAGATATCCAATTTCATCATCTGGAAAGGATATATTATAGTTTGTCTCAATCATTGATGAACACAATTTCGCGATTTGATAAATATATTGATACTTCCTGCAAATTTCTGGTAAGTAATAATTCTTGATGAATAATTCATTTTTAATTCGATTTATACTTATCTCAAGATGATTGCATAAGCCAATAAAAAGCTCTTGATCTGTTTTAAGACATGGGTGAAGATATTGTGCGCTGTATTGGATAATATCCTTCGCGATTGCATGGATCTGATTAAAGGGGGATAGAAGGGATTTTTTTTGATCATGGTTATATGAATTTGGGCTTACTAATGTTAATTTTAGGGAAAGGTAAGCCGCTTCACTATATCCTAATTTCAATTGGTGTTTGATCTCAAGCTGTTGGATAATCTTTTCTGCAATTGGGAACTCGTCTCGGGAAAAAGATAGGTTCGGGTGAATTCTTTTGTCTATATTGAAACGATTTAGATTGCGATGGATGATGAGACTCAGATAGAGTGCAATTTCAACTCTTAAAGGATCATCAATTTGAAAATTATTCTCACGCTCGCAGAAATATATCAAATCCCAGTAATAACGTAATGGGTATTTTGATAAATAGAAGATTGTGCTATTTGGAAGAAAACCAAGTGGGTGGGTACTCCCCTTTATGTCTTGCTTGTTCTTGCATATTTGAATTAGTTCCTGTATGGAGTAATTCGCAAAAATGATATTGAGGATAATCTCTCTAATCGTTCTTTCGTTACCTTTTATGAAATAGCCTTTGCTTTTATTCCATGTTAATTCCAGATCTTTGTTTCCTAGATATTTTTTTAATGATCCAATATCTTTTAGTATTGTGCCTCTTGAACGATTAAACTTGTTCGCTAGCGAATCGATATCAACATAATCATCCGTGAATAGAATATGCAGTGTAAGAAAATCCCTACGTTGCTCGATTGAAAATACATCAATTTTAGGACATGACTTATCCAGTTTTTCTAATAGCTTTTTTTTCTCAATATCGGGATTGTTAATACTCACGCCATAATTAGGTTTGTTTTCAAGTATTAAGCCCAATTCTCTAACAACACCAGATAACTCTTTTCTTATATGGTATTGAACAGAACGTGCAGATATGCCAAGTCGATTCCCTATTTCATGGGTAGTGATTGGGTTTTGTTCGAGGAGTAGGACTATGAGAAGTTTGCGGCTGGTGGGAGATAGGTTGGCATAGTGTGCATCTTGATCAGTAGAAGGCGTGTAGCTTTGAGGATTATTTTTGTTATCCATTGAATGAACCTTATATTAATACAAACTTGTACACGATAGAGCATTGGGTAATAATTATTTAAAATTACCTTAATATTGACATTTAGTAAATCTATTCTAAAAACATAACGATATCTTAATCGGGAGTGAGTTAGCTTAAGTGTCATATTAATTATTACATTATTTATATTCTCGTTATAAGGGATAATAATGGTTCGACTTAAAATACAAAAGAAATGATTTAGAAGTAAAAATTAAGCAATTATCTTAATTCTATCCAAGATTCTGTGTGGATAAAATATTATTATAAGGAGCAATAATGCTAGCAAAGTACTTAACAGGGGATCGGATCAAACTGAAAATTGAGGCGATTGATTGGCGTGATGTAGTTACAAAAGTGGGAGAGCTTATGCTTGACGAAGGCGATATCTCACTCAGTTATGTTGATGCAATGAAGGGGGCTATTGAAGACCTGGGTCCTTACTCAGTTGTTGCACCAGGCATTGTGCTTCTGCATGCAAGACCAGAGGATGGGGTAAAAAGGATTAGTCTGGTGATGATAACCCTAAAAAAGGGGATTAATTTTGGATCCGAAAATGATCCAGTATTTATTGCGTTTGGATTGGGAGCGGTGGATCATAAAAGCCATATTGATCTCTTGCAGGATCTTTCAATTCTCTTACAGGATGAGGAAATTGTAACGAAGCTTTTGGCCTTTAATGAAGAGGAAGTTTCTGATGTATTGACGTTAATTAAGAATTATCGTCCTGTTAGTAACTCTTAATCAAAAAAATAATAATGTTATAGATAGTGGAGAATATCCTTCAATTGTTGCGATAGCTTCAATAATGGTGAAAAATGAATAATACTCTCTTTCCTAATAACGTTTACAATTACTCGATGTTCATTTCGCAAAACAGTGGTTAATCTTTCTGAATTACCTTAAATCAACATCTTGATTGCACCTCTGATTTAGCCACTAGCAGCATACTCCAGCTCTCCACTCAACTAAAGGCGAACCTGTTCTATTTAAATTTAATAATGACTTGCTAATGATACACACGCTATTTTTATTTAGAATTGGGCTATCCAATCCATAGCCAAAGTATATTATTAAAAAAAGTGTTATCTCTTTCTTCTTCATACCTCCTTTTCCGTGCTTTCTCTGTATACCCGCCAATCCTCCCCTTCTACCTGCTGCAGCAGCTTATTCGAGCCGTCAGCAACCACCACCGCGTATTTTGCCATCTTCAGCATTGCGATATCGCCCTGGCTGTCGCCGAACGCCAGCAGCGCGCGCAACACTCCCGCCTGGTGCAGCGCCTGCACCTTGGCTTCTCCCCAGGGGAATCTCCCTTGATCTCCATCGTTCGTTGGCAACTGCACTCCCAGCACCCTCTCGCGCGCAATGCCCAGTTGTTCTGCCGCGATCTCACAGAGCATCTGGGGGCTGGCGGAAACCATCCAGATCAGCGCTCCTTTTCCCTGGAATCCCCTGATCATGGTGCGCATATCTTCTTTTATCCTCGCTCCATAGTTCAGCGTGACCTTCCGCTGCTCACCTCCATTCTCCAGAGAACAAGGAATAGGTACAGGGGCAGCTCCTCGCAGCAAGATCGCTTCAGTCAGAGCTTGCAGGTCTGCTGGCTTGAACTCCACCAGCCAGCGCGCGGTGCTGGTATAGGCTTCTTCGAATTTTTCCTGCTGTATATTGTTCAGGTAATTATCCAAAATCTCGGCGTGCTGCCCAGTCAACCGCAAGAGCATATCCTGTTTGAGCGGCTGGAACCATTTACCGGTACCCGGAGCATACAGGTCAGAAAGCAACAGGGTATGGTAAAAAACGGTCTCCCCAAGGTCGCCCTGCAGGAGCGTTCCATCCAGATCAAAGAGGATATCTTCACCCTGCAACGGCTCATCCACAAGGATTGTTGGGTGAAAAACTTTCATCCTTTGATCGCTCCGCTGGTGATATTTTTGATCAAGGTCTTGCGGGAAATGAGGAATACGATCAACATCGGGATGGTCGCCATGGTAGCGGCTGCCATCAAGAGCTGCCACTGCCCCATGCCTTCCAGACTCTTGAAATGCCCGATCCCCAGCGCCAATGTACACATCTCATCCGTGCTGGTAACCACCAGCGGCCAGTAGTAATCATTCCAGAAACCGATCATCGAGAACACCCCCAGCGTGACCACCGAAGGCATGCACAGCGGCAGATAGAGGCTGAACAGCCGGCGCATCAAGCCTGCGCCATCCATCTGCGCTGCATCATCCAGTTCTTTTGGAACAGTCAGCATGAACTGGCGCAGCAAAAAGATGCCGAACGCGCCACCCACCCGCGGGATGATCAGCCCCGCATAGCTATCCAACCAGCCCAGATCGTTCACCACCAGATAAGAAGGCAGCATCAGCACCTGGGGCGGGATCATCATGGTGCCCATGATCAGAAAGAAAACCAAGTCCTTTCCGTAGAAATCCAAGCGCGCAAATGCATACGCGCCAAGAAAGGAAATACTCACTTCAAGCGTCACCCCGATGGTGGTAACCAACACCGAATTGAGCACATAGCGACCGAATGAGCCGGTGCGCAGCACCTCCAGATAATTTTCCGGATGCCACTCAACCGGTAAGAACTGCATGTTCTTGGTGAAAATCTCGCTGATGGGCTTGAAGGAGGTCAGCACCATCCAAAGGTAGGGGAAAACGACGACCATGGCAAAAGCTCCCAATACAAGCAACAAGATGAGCTCTTCCCAGCGTTTTTGATTTTTCATGGATAATCGTTGGTGTGAACTCTTCTTACTGATAAAAGACATTGCGCTCTCCTAACTTCGATTGCAGCATGTAGATTGCGAGCAGGACCATAAAAACGATCCATGAGGCAGTGCTGGCGATGCCGGCGTTGAAAAAGCGGAAACCCTGCTGGTAGATATAATACAGCACCACATTGGTGCTGCCCAGCGGGCGCCCCTGCGTCATGATCGACACCGCTCCGAACACCTGGAAGGAATTGATGATCAGCATAAAGATCACAAAGAACAGCACCGGACTCAACAACGGCAGGGTGATCTTCCAAAAGCTTTTCCACTTGTTCGCCCCATCCACTGCCGCCGCTTCATAATAGGTCGTGGGGATATTGCGCAATCCAGCCAGCAGCAGTAAGGTGATGAAACCCAACGACTGCCAAGAACCGATCACCGCCAGTGCCGGCAGCGCCAGATTGGGATCGTTAAACCACTGCGGCAGCGATGTACCGGAAACGCCCAAACTTGAGAGAATCTTATTGAGCGGACCGATCTGCGGGTTGAAGATCAAGGACCATACCACCGCCACCACCGAAATGGATGTAACCGAAGGGACGAAAAACAGCGACTGGAAAAAATTGTTCATGAACTTAATGCGGTTCAAAGCGAGCGCCAGCAGCATACCGATTGAAAGGGAGAATGCAATATACATGATTCCATATTTCAGCGTGATCAGCAGCGATTTCCAAAAGTCACTGCCGTGTGCCAGAACCGTTTCATAGTTGCCCAGACCGACATAGGTTTGTTGCGGGCTGATCAGATCCCACTCGAAGAAACTGAGCCGCAGGATATAGGCTGCCGGATAGTAGACAAAAACCAGCGCGATCACAAGCGCCGGACCCACCAGAAGAAACGCCTGCAGGGTGCGCTTCCATTTTTTCTTGACAGCCGGATCATGCAGGTTGAACTGTTTGGTCGCGCGCGCGATCATTTTATCGATCATGCAAAAAGTTCCTCCCAGCGATTGAACATGCGTTCATACCCGTCCTGAAAAAGATCGGTGAACTTCCCCATCAGGGCTGCTCCCAGGTAATCATCGTCGCCGTGGCAATCGCTGCCGGCGGTGGTCAGTAATTGAAATTCGGATGCTAGCTCTTCATAGAATTTGGTTTCCTGAGGAGAATGCACCGGGCAGCGGGTTTCGATCCCATCCAGCCCCCAGGCAACATACTGCCGGATGGCAGCCCGATCGTGCAGAAAGAAATCCAGCTTGCGCATCACCGCATCATTTTCGCCCCCGGGATGTGCCAGTACGGCGATGCCGTGCGCGCTATGGATCAGCTCGATGATATCCTGCACCTGCCATGGAGCGTAATCGACATACAGGATGCCCAAATCATTCTGGATCTCCATAAATACTTCCAAAGTGCGGGGAGGATCATTCTCAAATAATTCCGCGGCTGCCCGTTTGACTAGCTGCATGGAATAAAAGGTATGCAGAGAAGAAGAGCGCAGGTCTTCCATATCGAAATGCGCCCCTCTCTTCTGCAGCGCATGCAACAGCTGCGCAGTGATCTCGCGGTCGGCATCCTGCGCGCGCAGGATGTGCGCTTGAAGAATGGGACTGCGCTCATCCAGGAAATAGCCCAGCACATGCACGGTCTGCTGGCGATAACAGGCGGAGAATTCGGCTGCCGGAATGTAGGGCATCTCACCGGCTGCCCTGCGCGCGCGCTGCACCATTTCAGGCGAGATGAAATCATGATCCGTGATGGTAGCGGCTTGATATCCAAGCTCCCGGATCATGGCAATGCGTTCTTCAATGGTGAGACTGCCATCTGAACAATCGGTATGGCAATGAGCATCAATTAAAATAGGTACACCTCTTTGGCAGTTAAGGGAGAGACTTGAAGCCCCTCCCTTTCGGTATGGATCGTTCTACTTTGCAAGCAGGTCGACCAGTTTTTGATTGGCAGCGCTCAGCGCAGTTGTAGCATCCTGCGCGCCGAGCATCACCGCCTCGATGGCTTCCATGATGTACTGGTTGGCTTCCAGTGCGCTGGTGCCAAACTGCGTCGGAGGAACGACATTATCGATGGCATCGATCGCCACTTTATAATTGTCAAAATCCGCGATGAAATCTGCGATGGCAGTCAATGCTGCGTTACGGGTGGGCATATAGCCGGAATTCATCGCCCAATCTGCATTGGCTTCTGCGCTGGTGAGGAAGGTGATGAATCGGGCGGCAGCATTGCGTTCCGCGTCGCTGTTACCGAATACATACAGAGAATTTCCGCCTGCCGGAATGCGAGCCACTTGCCCTTCGGCAGCCGGCCAGGGCATGGCCATTACGAGCGGTGCGATATCTTTATAGATCAGTGTGCCATAGCTTGAGGTCGCAAACATAGCTACTTCTTGCGCACCGAAAGACTGCAACGTTTCATAGAAATCTGCGTTATAAAGGATCGAACCATCGGCAGTGCCAACTCCCCAATCGGCTAGGGAAGCAACGGCTGCTTCAGCATCCAGAACCGGCATACCGCTCTCATCCAGGAATGCACCACCATTCGAGCGCACGGTGGTCTCAAAGGTCCAGGGGTCATCCAGTGCGAATGCGGCGCCATAGATACCGAGCTCTTCGTGGATGATTCTGGCAGTCTCCAGAAATTCCGCCCAGGTAGCGGGTGGATCGGTGGGATCCAAGCCGGCCTGTTCGAAGACATCGCTGTGATAGAAAACTTCTGCAACCGAAAGCGCCAGGGGGATGCCATAGGTATCTCCATCAAATGTGGTAACTTCGATCAGAGAGGGGAAGAAATCACCCAGAAAGGCATCCGCTTCATCCCCGAGCAGGTCATTGAGAGGGGTAGCAATGCCGCTGTTCACGATATATTCATCGAAACCGTATCCGATGGTCGCCACGCCCGGCAGGTTGCCAGCCGCCGAGGCGCGCTGCAGCGCTTCGATGATGGCAGTGTACGAATCATACGACTGCCCCACCACTGTGATCATGGGATTGGCTTCATTGAATTCAGTGATCTTGGCAGCCAGAAAATCTCCGGTCCATGATCCTTCGCCATAGGGGTACCAGAAAGCGATTTCCACCGGTTCATCTTCAACCACTGGTGCTGCGGGTTCTTCCGCCACAACCGGTTCTGCGGGGGCGGCGGCAGTTTTGCAGCCTGCAACGATCAACAAACTCAGCAGCAACAACAAGGCTATCTTCTTGTTCATCCTATTTTTCTCCTTATTCATCATTTTATCGACTGACATGCTGATATTCCAGGTGTATTTTTGGCTATTTTCACCTCCTGTATTCGCTGCCGGTTTTCACCGTCTAGAAAAATCAAATTGAGATAAACATGCACGTTTTAGTATATAATCAATATTGATTTTATTCTAACATAATAATTCATATTTCGTCATTTTTCGTTAATTTAGGGTGAATACCAGGTTAATAATTGCTTAATTTATCATTTTTCACTCATTTTTCGTCATTATAAAGAGGCAGCATGGCAAAAAAATTAATTCCGGTCGAACGGCAGCAGCAAATCTTGCGGTACCTGCAGCAGCATGGGGTGGTCAAATCATCAACGCTGATGGAACTCTTCGATGCTTCCGAAGCGACCATCCGGCGCGATCTGGAATGGATGGAGCGACATGGATTGATCGAAAAGACGCATGGCGGCGCGATCCTGATCCAGCGCATGCAGCAAGAAGCCATTTACAGCGCCAGCGCCTCCATCCACCAGCAAGAGAAAAAATGGATCGCCCGGGCTGCCGTCCAACTGGTCGAAAATGGGGATATGATCTTCATCAACAACGGAACCACGACCACCGAGGTCTTTCTCGCGCTGCAAAACCGGCTTGATCTCAAAGACATCACAGTGGTCACCAATAACGTCAGCGCAGCCATGGCGGTGCAGAGTGCAGAATTCAAGATCATCCTACTGGGAGGCATATTCCGCCCCAGTTCCACCTCCATTGTGGGGGATCTTGCCAACAACACGTTGCGCCGGATGTACGCCAACAAAGCCATTCTGGGGGTGGATGGGGTTGCCAATCGCTTTGGCTGCACCTCACCCATCCCGGAGGAAGCCGAGATCAGCCGGGTGATGATCGATCAATGTCTGGGGCAAACCATCCTGGTGGCTGATCACAGCAAATGGGGTGTAATCGCCCAATATCGCATCGCCGGTCTGGACGATCTGGACATCTTCGTATGTGACAGCGCTCTCCCTCAAGAGGCGTTGGATTCATTAAGTGAAACCGAGATCGAAATCATCCTGGCAGGAGCCGATACCACCCGCACTGGCAATCTCACAACACCTGCGTAGATTTCAGATCTGGCTGTGCCTGCGGCTGCTGCACTGCCGGCTCACCATCCCTGCCCGCTTAATCTCTTTCAGTTTCATTATCACCTTTTTGTTTTCCATGGTGACATTTTTACTGGTGATTCACATCCGTATTGACATTCTTCTGATTTGGTCTATAATTTACTTAAACGTTTAAGTAAATTATGAAAAATAAAAGAGCTACCATCATCGATGTCGCCCAAAAAGCCGGGGTTTCCATCGCCTCCGTGTCTTTCGCTTTCAATGATCCGGGGCAGATCAGCAGTGAAACAGCCGAAAAGATCTTTTCAGTAGCAGAAGAACTGGGTTACGCCCCCAATGCCATCGCGCGTGCAATGGTCGCGCGCAGCATCGGGGTGATCGGGGTGCTGGTGCCCATGAGCATCAGCGCCAGTTTTCAAAATCCCTTTATCGCCGAATTCATGAACGGGGTCGGATCGATCTGTGATGAACACTCTCTGAGCGCTCTGTTTGTCTCCCCCTACGAAGGCAGCCTGTTGAAAGCCACCCAACGCGCCCCTGTAGATGGTTTCATCGTGCTGGGTCTGAATGAAAAGCACTCCGAGATCGAACCATTGCGCCAACGACAGGTGCGTTTTGTGATCTGCGATGGCGAAGCCCAGACCGTTTCACAGATAAACATCGACGATGAGCAGGGTGCCTATGAAGCCACCAGCCATCTGCTCGTCCGAGGGCAACGCGACATCATGATCCTGACCTTCGAAAAACCCGATCCGTCCCACCAGAACGGCGATATCTTCTATGGCGTAGGCGGGCGACGCTTCAATGGCGTTCAGCGAGCATTTCAAGATCAAAATGTACCCTTCGATTTCAGCATGATGGTGCAAGCTTCAACCAGTATAGAAGGAGGGCGCGAGACTTTTCTATCTGCCTGGCGATCCGGCTTTCATCCCAGCGCCGTTTTTGCATTCAGTGATGCCATGGCATTAGGAGTGCTGATCGCCGCCAAAGAGCTGGGGGTGCACGTTCCGCATGATCTGGAGGTGATCGGTTTTGATGATATTCCCAATGCATGCTTGAGCAGCCCCACCCTCTCCACCGTGCACCAACCCATCTTTGAAAAGGGCAGCCTAGCAGCCAGGTTACTGGTGAATGCCATTTCCGATAAGGAAAAACCGCAAAAGATCTTATTGCCCACCAAGCTGGTCTTACGCGAATCTACCAGAACATGATCCATAAGCAGTCTGCGAAGTTTATTGTCAGTTCAACAGTACAGTTGCGAACCTTAATAAACACATAACAAGGAACATCCCATCAGACCATACCCATGATGTTCCTCCAACGAGAACCTGTCTTTTTCTCCTCAGATTTTCAATCCATTAAATAAAGGAGGTGAATATTGCTAATCAATCATTGTAAGAGATCGTTTTAAAAAAGGTGTTCTCTTCCGGCGAAGAAAGAGAACACCATCAAAAAAATAAATCAATTAATTATATCCTAAGGAGGATACCAATGAAGCGAACGATTTATCTGGCATTGAGCATCCTGATGGTGACTGCCATGATGTTAACCGCATGTTCACCTTCAGCCAGCCCGGCTGCCAGCGTAGAAGAACCGGCAGTTGCAGCGCCGGCTGAGGAAGAAGCCGCAGCAGTGGAATCTGACGTCTCTCAATTGACTATCTGGGCAGATGAATTGCGCGCCCCCATCATCGAAGAGATTGGCAGGTCTTTCACTGAAAAATACGGGGTGGAGATCATCATCCAGGAAATGGGGTCCGGCGATATTCGCGACCAGTTGAAAGTTGCCGGTCCTGCCGGTGAGGGTCCCGATATCATTGTGGGTGCCCACGACTGGCTGGGCGAGCTGGTGACCAATGGCTTGCTGGCAGAGATCGACCTGGGTGACAAAGCGGGTGATTTCTTCACCCCGGCAGTGGATGCCTTCACCTATGACGGCAAGTTATATGGTGTTCCCTACGCCACCGAAAATTTGGCATTCTTCCGCAATGCCGATCTGGTTCCCGATGCTCCTCAAACATGGGACGAGGTCAAGGAAATTGCCATCCAGCTGGAAGATGCCGGCACGGTTGAATATGGCTATGCGCTGCAGGAGAACGACCCCTACCATTTCTTCCCCCTGATGAGCGCCTTTGGCGGCTACGTCTTCGGACGGGATGCTGTGGGCAGTTATGATCCCAGTGATGTGGGTATCGACAGCGCGGGTTCCATCGCCGCCGCCACCTGGCTGGATAGCATGGTCAAGGAAGGGCATATGGCAGCCGGTATAGACTATGGCACCATGCACTCCATGTTCGAAAACGGGCAGGTAGCCATGATCATCACCGGTCCATGGGCTTTGAATGAAATCAAAGATTCCGGCGTCAATTACGCCATCAGCCCCATCCCCAGCGCCACCACCACTGCAACTCCTTTCCTGGGTGTGCAGGGCTTCATGATCAACTCTTTCAGCGAAGCCCCTCTGTTGGCACAAACCTTCCTGCTGGAATATATCGCCACCGAGGAGACCATGCAGGCAATGTTCGATGCCAATCCACGCCCTTCCGCTTTCGTACCCATTCGTGAAGTAACCACGGACCCTGACATGGTTGCCTTCGGTGAAGCCGGTGTCAATGCAGTTCCGATGCCCGCCATCCCGGCTATGTCCGCGGTATGGACGGCCTGGGGAGACGCGGAAGCGCTCATCTTCCAACAGCAGCAAACACCTGAAGAAGCACTCACCAATGCGGCAGAACAAATTCGCACCGCAATCAATCAATGAAAAAAAGCAATCGACAACTCGAGGGCGCACGCGCGCCCTCGAAATTTACCCCACCGCCCCTGCTACAAACCACCTTCAAGATGCTGGGGTTGGCGCTGATCGATGCCTTCGCCATCTGGTTCCTGTACACCCTGGCAGCCGATGGGGTATGGCTGCTGCTCGGCGTCCTTTTATTGATAACAGTGGGACTCAATATCGTCTTTCTGGATAACAGACTGGCTCCCATGCGCTGGCTATCTCCCGGGCTGGCATTGATGATCTTGATGGTGCTCTACCCGCTGGTTTTCACGGTCTACACCGCCTTCACCAATTACAGCGATGGGCATCTGCTGAGCAAACAGCAAAGCATTCATCTAATCGAAAAGCAACAATACCTGCCTGCAGGGGCGCAGACCTACCGCTGGACTGCTTTCCGTTCACCTTCCGGTGAATATGCACTGTGGTTGATCGCAGAAAATGGAAGTTCCTACCTGGTGCAAGCAGGTGAAGACCCCCGGGATGGCAGCCAACCGATCTCAGGGGTGGGAACGCTGGATGAGGAAGGTATTCCACAAAGTATTGAGGGTTACCAGCGCCTCAGCCGCACCGAAGCCATCCGTTACATTTCCGAACTGGGTAACCTGGCATTTGGCATTGCGCCTGACACCTTCAAGATCAAATCCATGGACGTGGTGGCACAGTTCCAGCAAAAGTATACCTACCACAGCGATTCCGACGCATTCGTGGATAACGAAACAGGGATGCTCTATCACCCGCTAGAGGGCACCTTCAGCGCAGCGGATGGTACGATCCTGACTCCCGGTTTTCAAATCACTACCGGTTGGGATAATTTTCGCAAACTGGTAACCAGCCCGGCTCTCAGCGGTCCTCTGGTGACCATCTTCATCTGGACGCTGGTGTTTGCCGTGCTCAGCGTGCTGCTGACCTTTGGGCTGGGTCTATTTCTGGCAGTATTGTTCGATGGATTGGGTCTGTATAAAAAGAAGATGCTGCGTTCGCTCCTGATCATCCCTTATACCATACCCGGTTTTATCAGTATTTTGATGTGGGTCGGCTTGTTCAATCCGCATCTGGGTATCATCTCGCTCACATTGAAAAATTGGTTGGGTTGGTCACCTGCCTGGTTCTCCGATCCTTTTTGGGCTAAGGTGGGCATCCTGATCGTCAATCTGTGGCTGGGCTACCCGTATATGATGCTGGTCAGCAGCGGCGCTTTGCAATCCATCCCGCATGAGATCCTGGAAGCCGCCAGAGTGGATGGGGCAAACGCCTGGCAGTGTTTCTGGAAGATCACCATGCCACTACTGTTGATGACGGTAGGACCCTTGCTGATTTCATCCTTTGCCATGAACTTCAACAATTTCACAGTAATCTACCTGTATAACAGTGGTGGTCCGCCCATGCCGGGCACCTCTACCCCAGCCGGTTATACCGATATCTTGATCAGCTACACCTACCGTCTGGCATTCGCCAGCGGGCGCGGCTCCGATTACGGCTATGCATCTGCCATCACCATCATCATCTTCATTGTGGTGGCAACCATCACCCTGTTCAACTTCCGTTTTACGCGGGTATGGGAGGAGGTTTCCGAGAATGTCTAAACGCACTTCGACTTTCAAGTTCACCAGGAGTGTGAAATGGCAGCGCACCTTGCTGTGGCTCTTGCGCCTGGTAGTCGCACTGATTGCTATATCTTTCGCGATCTTTCCGGTAGTGTGGATCATCTCCGCTGCGCTGAACCCTGCCAACACACTTGCCAACCAGCAGCTGATCCCCAGGAACATGTCCTTTCAAAATTTCACGGACCTGCTGAACGACCCTATCCACCCTTTCCTGCGATGGATGTGGAACTCCATCAAAGTATCATCCATCTCCGCCATTCTGGCGGTCAGCATCACTTCTTTTAATGCTTTTGCTTTTTCACGTTTCCGCTTTAAAGGACGGCATAGTTTGCTGGTGATCATTTTGTTAGTACAGGTCTTCCCCAACATGCTCTCTATGGTAGCACTGTTTCTTTTATTGCAGCAGATCGGCAATTACATGCCCTGGTTGGGGCTGAACAGCCAGGGCGGCTTGATTCTGGTGTATCTGGGCGGAGCATTGGGAGTGAATACCTGGCTGATGAAGGGGTTCTTCGATTCCATCCCGCGTGATCTGGATGAATCTGCCAAGATCGATGGCGCCTCGCAGTGGCAGATCTTCTGGAAGATCATCTTCCCGCTGGTACGCCCGATTTTGGCAGTGGTCACGGTGCTGACCTTCATCAGCAGCTACAGCGATGTGGTGCTGGCGCGCGTGCTGCTGCAATCCAACGAGCAGTTCACGCTGGGGGTGGGTTTGTGGCTCTTCATCTCGGGGCAATATACCGAGAAATGGGGTTTGTTCGCCGCCGGGGCGTTGATGGGGGCACTGCCCATCATGCTACTGTATATGCTCATGCAGGACCATATCGTGGGCGGTTTGACTCAAGGTGCCGTTAAGGGCTAGCCAGGCGATCGTAAGGAAATTTGTCAAGCAACCAGCTGTCTATTAAAAAGTTTTGCTAATTCTGACTTTGAAAAGAGCTTCTACTATGAATATTTCAACTCCGGCATGGGTAAAAGATGCCGTTTTCTATCAAATCTTTCCTGACCGCTTTGCAAGAAGCAGTCATTTAAAAAAAGACGACCTCAATCTGGAGAGTTGGGATTCTCCTCCTTCTGTTTATGGGTTTAAGGGTGGGGACCTGTTGGGAATCATCGAACACCTCGATCACCTGGTTGACCTGGGTGTCACCGCCATTTTCCTGAATCCCATCTTCACCTCCGCTTCCAATCACCGCTACCACACTTATGATTATTTCAACGTCGATCCGCTCTTGGGCAGCAATAAAGCCTTCAGGGAACTGCTTGACCAGGCTCATGCGCGCGGGTTGCGGGTGTTGCTGGATGGGGTATTCAATCACGCCAGCCGCGGGTTCCTGCAATTCAACCACACTCTTGAAAGCGGCAGCGATTCCCCATACGTGGACTGGTTCAATTTTCGGGAAGAACAATTACAGAGGAAAGAGCCCTTCCTGGCTTATCCCACCGACCAGCAGTTGGAAGAACTGCGTAAGGTAAAATCTGACATGGAAATCTGCGGTTACCGCGGTTGGTATGGCATGCCCGCTCTACCCAAATTCAATATCCAAAATCCGGCGGTGCGGGAATTCTTGTGGAATGTCGCCGAATACTGGGTCAAATTCGGCATCGATGGCTGGCGCATCGATGTGGCTTTCGAGATCACGGATGCTGCCTTCTGGCAGGAATTCCGCCGGCGGGTGAAAAATGTCAATCCGGATGCCTATATTGTGGGAGAGATCTGGTATGAAAGCCAGCCCTGGCTGCAGGGTGACCAGTTCGACGCGGTCATGAACTACCCGCTTTCAGGTGCCATGCTGGGTTTCTTCATCGATGATCTGGAAGAACAGATCTACTCGGTAGGCGACTATCACAAATACCTGCAGCAACTCAGCAATGAGCAGTTCATGGAGCGCATCGCCTATTTACAGGGGTTGTACGATCCTGCCATCAATGCGGTGATGTTGAACCTGCTCAACAGCCACGACACCCCGCGCTTCATCACCTCTGCCAAAGGGGATGAAGACGCATTCAAGATGGCGTTATTGTTCATGTTCTGCTATCCAGGAGCTCCTTGCATCTTTTATGGCGATGAGATCGGCATGAGCGGGCGCAATGACCCGGAATGCCGCAAGACAATGGTGTGGGATGAAAGCCGTTGGAACATGGAACGTTTAGATTTTGTGAAAGCTTGCATCGCACTACGCAAGCAGCACAACGCGCTGCGGCATGGCGAATATTTCCCACTCTACAACGGGGGTGGGGTGATCGCCATTGCCCGCCAAACAGATGAGGAATATCTGGTTGCAGTCTTCAACATCACTCACAACACAGGAAGCTTGCAGATCGAAATTTCCGCGTTGGCAAGAAACAACAATATCCCGCACACCATTTTTGGAACAGCGCAGCTCAACTACAAAGGGAATATGCTCGAAATCGATCTACCGGCGCGCAGCGGTGCGGTTATTCAGATGCGCTGAACATTGATTTTAATTAGTTATACATAGATCCTCTTTTTACAAATTCAAGGAGGATCTATTTTAACTACTGTCATTTCATACACAGTGAACTACTCCTCCTCTCCCATAAATGGAGGTAGAAAGAGGCATTATCCCGAGTGAAAGAAGCAATACTAACCCATTTTTATACATGACATTTCCATTTTCACGATAACATTTTTTTTGAGTAAAACAGGGAATGCATTAATAAAGGTACGAACATATAATTCTTTCAATTACATTTAAAAACTTCCGCCTTTATTTATTTTTGTCATCAAGTTCTATGATCTGGCTGGCTACGTTAGAACTGGTGATCAGTGAATTGATCAGCCTTCCTCTTAAAGCTCCCAATACGGCAGTTGCTTTCACTACGTCTGCGATCACTGCGATCCGGAATTCTATCTTCGAAAAAACGTTTTGGCTGACACAGATGATACGGTCGTAAAAATCAGGCAGATCGATGATATTGCCGTGAATATCAAAATAGTATCCAGCCACATAACCAATGGCACCGGCATCTTCAAGTGCTTTCAGCTCTTTTTCCTTCATGTAATTTCCCCAATGGGTTTTGGATCCGATGCCGGTTACCAGTACATTGGCATTTTCGGCAATGGAGAGAGTTTCGATCACACTGGGGCGTTTCGCCAGGCTATCGCGCACCACTCTGTTTTCCACAGAGAAAGGTACCATCAGATAGTGATAGTTACAGCCATACAACTCCGCCACATGGCGCACCAGATCCGGCCCATCGATAATCGGGTTGTTGCTCTCGATCGAACCGGTCATTTGGGTGACGTGCATTTTGGGAAGATAACGAGTCGGGCGCAATTCCCAGATGGCTCCCATGATCGATTTTCCCCAGGTAAGTCCCAAAACAGAATTATCGTTCAATATCGAATTGATATAGGTGGCAGCCAGCTTTACGACCGTGTCAAAATCAGAGGGATTAGGTTGTTTGTCGGTATCCACAATGCGGATCTCATCAATATGAAAACGTTTGAAGAATTCGTATTCCATGGTACGCATACGATCATACGGAGAATGAACGGTGATCTCCACCACTCCTTCATCGCGAGCCTGTTTGATTATCCTTGAAATGCCCGAACGTGAGATGAACAAGCGTTTGGCAATTTCTTCTTGAGTCATATTCTGTTCATAATAAAGACGTGCCACTTCATAGACATTCTGATCAGCATTCATCAAGACTTCCTTTCGTCCAGCCAGACCAATGAGAAGGATTGTGCAATATTGCACATATTCCAATTCATTATATAGTATCGAGAATGGATAATTACCAGAATTGCACAATTGACCAAACTAACCATTTGTGAAAAACAACACCAGGTAATTGACCCATATCCCATTGGAATTAGAATGTCATTAGGATAGTCATGTTACATCATTCAATCTATTCACATGGTGGATGCTATGAATAAACCTAAACCGCTATTGCAAATTGCTCTCGATAATCTTTCCATTGAAGATGCTCTACGCGTCCTGGGGGGTGGACTGGATGAAAGCGTGGATATCATCGAGGTGGGTACCTTGTTGCTGCTTGGTGAAGGATTGCGCGCTGTTGACATTCTGCGCACAATCTATCCGCAGAAATTGCTGGTGGCTGATTTCAAATGTATTGCTCCCCATTTCGGTACCGAGATCCTCAAACATGATCCTGATTTTGTCACCGTGCTCTCCGGTGCTGAAGCTCAGGTGCCAAAGTTGATCAGCGAAGAAGCTTTGAATAGAGGAAAAGGGCAACAAGTTCAAATCGAACTTTACAATCAGTTCCCAAGCCCGCAAGATGTGCATGCCTGGCAACAAATGGGGATTTCCCACATTATCTATTCGCGCCCTCGTTCACGCAAAGGAAATTGGAATACGGAAGATACCAAAGAGATCCATGAACTATGTGAATTGGGAGTCTCCGTTACGGTAACCGGTGGGGTGACTTTTGAGGACCTGGATATCTTGAAGGGGTTGCCTGTTTTCGCCATCATTTGCGGACGTTCCGTTCGCAATGCGCCTGACCCGGCGGCAGAAGCACGCCGTGTTAAAGCAAAGATCGATTCCTTGTGGAATTAACTGTCAACTTGATTTATTTAAATACAAAACATGAAAGGTGCAGAAATGAAAAGTAGATATTACCGGTTATTCAAAGAAGACGGAAGGGCACTCATCCTGGCTTTCGATCACGGGGGCAGCGGCGATATCTGGGTAGATCCCGCTAAAGTGATCAAGGGTGCTGCGGAAGGCGGCATGGATGGCATTCTCACCAATTACGGTGTGCTCACCCATTTTCGAAAAGAGATCGGCAGAATGGGAACCCTGTTGCGCATGGAGGTGATTGGTTCTGGGCTTGTGAAATACAATCCCATCCTTGAGAGACCCATGCAAAGTCCCTATACCGTTGAAGATTGCTTGCGCCTGGGAGTGGATGGCATCATGACCATGGGCATCATTGGCGCGGAATTTGATACTGCGAACCTGAAGTATATTGCCGGAATTGTAGCTGCCTGCAATCAATACGGTCTTATTACCGCTGCTGAAATGTTGCCCAATGGATTTTCATCCAAAGAAGAAGACCGAAGTCTGAAGGCCATGAATATCGCATGCCGTGCAGGTGCAGAGATCGGTGTGGACATCGTCAAAACTGCGTTCATCAAACCCGTGGAGGATTTCAAGAAAATCGTCGCCAATTGTTATGCGGATGTACTGGCACTGGGAGGTGCAAAGGTCGATGACGACCGCCAGGTGCTGGAAAACGCAAAGCAGGCAATTGACGCCGGATGCAAAGGGCTGGTGATCGGGCGCAACGTGTGGGGACACCGCAGCATCGCTGGTATGGCAGCGGCGTTACATGGCATTGTGCATGAAAACGCATCCGTTGAAGAAGCCCTCAAAGAGATCAAATAAAGGATCTTTCTTTATTATTTCAGTTAGTAACTACAAATGAAAAAGCACCCGATTACTAGCAGCAATCGGGTGCTTTTTTGCTCCTTGAGCTGTGAAAATCTCTCGATCTATGGAAGATCGGAAAAAGATATTACAGCATGGTTCCACCACTCACATCTACGATGGCGCCCATCATTTGAACCGCTTTGGGAGAACATAAAAAAACCGCTACATTGGCGATCTCACGCGGCGTAGCTTCACGCCCCAGCGGGATGATCTTTTTCATCTCTTTGGATCTATCCTTAAGGTTCTTGGTCGTATCAGTGATCACGTATCCCGGCACAATTCCGTTCACGAAGATGCCCCGCGAACCGACTTCTTTCGCCAATCCGCGTGTGAAAGAAAATACGGCACCTTTGGTTGCAATGTAAGGTGTGTTTCCGCCACTGTTAGTTGTAAAGGCAGATTTGGATATGGTGTTGACGATATGCCCACCTTTTTTTTGCTCATTACAAATCTTGATGAAGGCTTTGCTCATCAAGAACATGCCCTCAATGTTCACCTTCTCGTATTTATAAAGTTCCTCGACGGTCACATCCTCGATCTTGGTCACTCCCATTTTGCCTGCGTTGTTCATCAGAATGTCGACCGTGCCAAATTTTTCCAGCGTTTGGCTGTAGATGGCATCCACACTTGGGGGGTTGGAGATATCAGCTCTGACAGCAAGTGTGCGTACACTGTTCTTTTTACTTAACTCCGCCGCAAATTTGCTCGATTCTTCCAGAGGTACCATATCGGCAATAACAACATTGGCACCCTCTTCGGCAAAAACTTCACACATGCCAGCGCCGATCCCCCTCGCTCCTCCAGTGACAATTGCAATTTTCCCTGTTAATTCAAGATCCATAGAAGGTTCTCTCCTTTTTTATAAATTCAGTTTGATTTTTGCTGTTTCTCGCCAGTTCCGGAATCTCGAATCTTCCAAAACCTGCGGATTTACAAATCCATCCGTCGCTTTTCCTGTGATGATGCTGCGCATTCGCTCAAAGATCAGGCGCGGGGAATTGTTGGCGGCATCCAGGGTAGCACCTGCCCGGTGCGTGGTCAGGGTGACATTATCCAGTTTCCGGAAGCGGTCATCTGCGGGGAGTGGTTCATTGTCAAAGACATCCAGCGCGGCGCCAGCGATACGATGTGTTGCAAGAGCTTCATAGAGTGCGCCATAATCCACCAACCCCGCCCTGGCGGTGTTGATGAAGTAAGCGCTGGGTTTCACCAGCTCGAATTCCGCTTTGCCAATGATGTGCTGGTTTTCACTGGTCAGTCTGGCATGGACACTGATGAAATCCGATTCTCGGAATAAAGTCGTTTTATCGACCAGCTTTCCCCCATAAGGAGCAACTACATCTTCCTGGATGAATGGGTCAAATACCAGCAAGTTAATATGGAATCCGCTCAATTTTTCAGCCAGCGCTTTCCCAATCACCCCGAATCCGAACAAACCGATCGTCTTCCCACGCATGTCCGGAGTGGTAGTGCTGCTCGCAAAATCCACCTGCCATCCGCCGCTGATGATGGAGTGATGGGCACGGGCGATGTTGCGGGCTTCCGCAAGCATCATACCGATCGCGAAATCCGATACTGCGTCGGCATTTCGCCCCGTGGCATTCACGACCGCGATGCCGCGCTCGCTGGCGGCTTTCACATCAATGTTTTCCAGCCCAGCACGGATGACACCGATCATCCGCAGGTTCTCAAACACATCCATCCCCTGCGCGGAGAAGGGGCAAAAACTGCCAGCCAGCAATTCTGCATCACGATGGTCTTTAAATCCCTGGGGAATGGGTTCGCCCGCCGGTCCGTGTTGCTCTATGCGGCGGAATACCGTCGTGATATCCGCTTCGCTCGGGTCATCCCATAAGGATTCAACCACTTCAACACCCTTGAATTGCTTTGCGAATCGCATGATGGGTTCTTCCAGGGCGGGAATTCTCTTTTCAATGATACATAGCAATTTCATGGGGGATCCTCTTTAAATAATTTAAGATTATTTGTTTTCTTTACAGAATTATTCAATCCACACCAGCGTTCAGGAGATTGAAAGCTTTGGATATTTGAAATGAAAATAAACAAGCGGAGGGTACGGCTTGGGCACCCTCCGCTGTTCGGTCAATTACTCGGCCTTGATTTTGCCACTGGCGATAGCTTCCCGGATCTTTTCTTCCATTTCTTTCTCAGAAACTATGTTCTTTAGTCCAATGACAACGACGCCTTTTGATTCAGCGGTTTTAAAATTGGGCACCAGTGTTTGTCCACAAAATAAAACATCGTAACTGGCAGCAGTTGATTTTGCCATTGAAACATTACTTGAGGTCACTTTGGCATCAATGCCTATTTTCTTGAAAACCGTATTCAATTTCATGGTAATGATCTGGCAACTTCCCAACCCTTGTCCGCATGCAGCTAAAACCTTAAGCGTCATTTTTCTAACTCCTTTTTCTGCTGAGAAATCTTATCCTACTTTTAATTCTTCTTCGCTGCTAACTTGGCACTGGCTTTCTTTGCCATGACTTCTTTGTACTTCTCGTAATTATCTACCACTAAGAAATAGGTGTCTTTGTGCCGTAGATACTGGATTTGCGGGATGATGATCAACACCAGACAGATCAACCCTATCCCAACAATACCCAAGTTCTTCATGATGACACCCATCAGGGTATGCCATGCTGCAATATCGAAGTTGGCTGCTGCACCACCGAATTTGGAGAATCCATAGAAGTAAGCGTAGAGCCCTCCACCAAAGACGTGCACCATACCAACAATCAGGGTGGAGATGATCACTGCTTTTAAACCACCCTTATTATTAGCAAAAGTGGCAATACCACCGTTATCGAAGAACATCGGGATGAATCCGACGATCGCCAGGATTGGGCTCTTTAGCAAGACTGATAATATGATCGCGATGATGGATCCCAATCCACCGAACAAAAAGCCCAAAGTAACCACACTGCCCTCGGTAAAACCAAAAGTGGCTGCGATATCCACTGCCGGAATTGCTCCACGCAAGATCTTTTGGGAGATGCCGGTGAAAGCTTCAGTTAATTCACCCACGAACATCTTGATACCCAGGATGATAATGTTTAAGTAGACCACAAAGGTGAGACATTTTTCAGTCAGATAAAAACCCCAGGTCTGGGTCGCCAGCGATTCATCCACGGTCAGCATATATTCTTTCCCGATGATCAGCATCATGCCACCAAAGAAAAGCAGCATGACAATCGAGGCTGCTACAGTGGTGTCATTCATAATGGAAAAGAAACCAGGAAGTTTGATCTCGCCGATTCTTTTGATTTCTTTGCCTTTCTTTTTATCCCTATTGCCGATCCATGTGGAAAGTTTGTCAAAGATGTATACCCCTGTCATCTGGGCATGCCCTACAGCAATGCTTGCCCCATCGGTCAATTCCTGGGTTGGTTCAACCGTCAGGTTAGAAAAGACGCCCCAGGTCAAACCACAGAGAAGACCACCGGCAATGATGGCACCCAGATCGCTGATGTTCGGGATCATTAAAACGATATAGGCAATGATTCCCCATGATCCCAAGTTCATGACATGACCACCTACCATAAGGGAGCGTACTTTGGTCTGCTTTTTAAAATAAACCAGGAAAATGTTGATGGCAAAGCCGATGATCATTGCCAGGGTCGCTATGCTCATGGATCTACCGGCAATTTCCGTGATGGATTTCTGTAAAGGAGCTGCTCCAAAATATGGATCAATCACAGCAGCCTCGAGATTAAACCGCCCGTTGAGAGCAAAGAGGATCGGTCGGAAGGCTGTTACCATGCCACTTGAAGCCACACTGAAGATCATATAGCCCACCACTGCCTTTACAAAACTGGCAAATGCCTCATAAATGGGTTTCTTAATAAGAAGGCATCCAATGAATACCATTAATCCGAGAAACCACGCCGGTTTTGTAAAAACATTTGTTAAAAACCAATTCCATGCGGTGAGAAACATTTTTACCACCTTTCTTAATAATCTAATAAGATATTCTTTTGTTGTGAATAATTCACATTTTTCAAACACTTGTTAATACATTTATTTCTGTGCACCTCCCGAATTGAAATTCTCTAATATGATTTCTATGAAAAAATACTAGTATCGCAAAAATTTTTTGTCAACAAAGGTGGTCCAGATATCACATTTGTAGATAATGCACATTTGTGCATTTATAGTATTTGTGCTTTGAGCGCCAAATAGTTGACTTTTTAGATACCCACATTTACGATAACAAAAATCACTTTCTACGAAATTTTTAGCGAGGTCACATTATGGGAAAGATCAGAACAGTCTTGGGTGATATTGATTCTTCAAAACTTGGCTTTACCATGGCACATGAGCATGTTTTTATGGACATCGCCGGGCATGGGAAACCTGATATTGAGTGGAGTCTTTATCGTTGGAATGAGCAATTACAAATTTTACGCGAGTATAAAGCAGTAGGTGGAAATGCAATCATCGATGCCAATCCCCGCTACCAGGATGGGCGCGATGCTGCTCGTATGAAAGTTGCTGCGGAACAAAGCGGTGTTCATATTGTGGCATGCACCGGATTTGTAAAAGAAGCCGAAAACCAGGCTAACTGCCAGGATATGGTGAAAATGTCCGTTGAAGAAATGACCGATTTATTCGTCAAAGAGATCACAGTCGGAATGGATGGTACGGATATCAAAGCCGGGTGGATCAAGGGTGCGAGCATGTACTGCTACATCACACCGCTGCAAGAAAAAGCCCTGCGGGCTGCCGCTCGTGCAGCCATGATCACCGGAGTTCCAGTTCATACCCATACAGAAATCGGCACCTGGGGATTCGAACAAATCGAAATCGTAGAATCGGAAGGAATGGATCTGACCCGTTTCGGTCTGGCGCATCTCGACCGCAATCCGGACTTCTGGTACCACAAGAAGATCGCCGAAAAGGGCTGCTATATCATTTATGATGGTCCCGGTAAAGCCAAATACTACCCTGATAGCATGCGGGTGGAGTTGCTTCGCAAGCTGGTCGATGCCGGTTTTGAAAAACAGATCATGTTGTGCAACGACATGGGCAAGAAATCCCATCACACCGTTTACGGCGGCGGACCCGGCTGGACGTGGATAAAGCAAAAATTCTTACCGCGTTTGTTGGATGAAGGATTCAGTCAAGAAACCATTGATAATTTCATGATCCATAATCCTGCCAGGTTCTACTCTTTAAAAGAGTAGTTTTGCTATAGACTCATACACTGGCTTGGATTAGAGCGAACAGTCCATTCATTTAATATTGTAATTGATCCTTGATCACAAGGAGGACCTATGCCTTACGGTTATAACGGCAAGATTTTACATATCGATCTAACCCATCAATCCTTCAAAGTGGAAACTCCCCATGAATCCTTTTATCGAAAATATCTGGGAGGGAGTGCATTAAATTGCTACTATCTATTCAATATGATCCCTGCTGGAACAGAGCCATTAAGTGAAAAGAATGTCCTCATCATATCGGTCAGTGTGATCACCGGTGCAGCAATTGCCGGACAAAGTCGGGTGGTGGCTTCTGCCAAGAGTCCCCTCACCGGACTAATCGGTGATGGGCAGGCAGGTGGTTATTTTCCACCAGAGATGAAATATGCCGGGTTCGATGCTTTCATCTTCACTGGCAAATCACCCAAACCGGTTTATCTGTGGGTAGACGATGGAAAATATGAGCTCAGATATGCCAGCCATCTTTGGGGAGAAACTACCGGCGAGTGTGAAGATCAGATCAAAGTCGAATTAGGTGATGACAGAATCGTGGTCGCTCAGATCGGTCCGGCAGGTGAACGTGGCGTCAGGTATGCTTCGATCATGTTCATGTGCAATCACACCGTGGGACGCACCGGCATGGGGGCAGTGATGGGTTCCAAGAATTTAAAAGCCATTGCTGTGCGCGGACGTCAGGGTCGCAAGAACTTTAAAGTTGCCGATGCGGTACAGTTCAAATATTGGTCAAAAAAGGGTGTAACCAGGTTTAAGGATTCTCCTATTCAATCCTTAGGAAGATTAGGTACTGCCATCAGCGTTCTTGGTCAGAGTGCCAGTGGTCAACTACCCACTCATAATTTCAAAAGTGGGATATTTACGGGTGCGGATGGAATCAGCGGCGAACTGATGTACGATCAATACCTGTGTGGAGCCGAGGAAGGCAAGCAAGATACTCTTGGCAGGGATACTTGTTTTGCCTGCCCGGTTCGTTGTAAACGCGTTGTGGAGTTCAGCAACAATAATTTTTCAATTGATAAACGCTACGGGGGTCCCGAATACGAGACGTTGGGATTGATGGGCAGTTCATGTGGCATCAGCGATTTTCCAACGATCGCCAAGGCGAATGAGATCTGTAATCGCTATGGTATTGACACCATTTCTTGTGGCGGAACGATCGCCTGGGCAATGGAATGTTTTGAAAAAGGACTATTGACGCTCGAGGATACGGATGGCATCGAACTCCGCTTTGGAGAATCCAAAGCTTATTTACAAGCGGTTGAGGCAATTGCAGCAGGTAGTCGCTTGGGTAACCTATTGGCGCTTGGGTCCGCGCGTGCGGCTGAAATTTTGGGGAAGGGATCAGATAAATTAGTAGTAGCAGCAAATCGCCAGGAAATTCCGGCACATATGCCGCGCGCCAAAGTGAGTTTAGGCATTATCTACGCAGTCAACCCGTTTGGTGCAGATCATATGAGCAGCGGTCATGATCCGTTTTACGAAAAACAAAATCCGGATAGCAATGCACCAGTCCCTTCTTTTCTCCAGCAGCTTGGATTGAATAATCCCACTTTACCTCGTTCATTGGATGCTGAAAAAATGCGTTTCGCATCCATCACCCAAAATTACGACAGCCTGATGGATAGTCTGTGTTATTGCCAATTTGTGATCGGCACTTTCGGTGGGTTATTCGAACCGCTGGAAGTCCCGGAAATCGTTAACTCCATCACCGGTTGGGATACCACATTAAATGAATTATTGGCGGTTGGGGAACGGCGAGTGAACCTGATGCGTATTTTCAACGCCAGGGAAGGATACACTCGCGAGAAAGATCAACTTCCGAGCCGTATGTTCGAGCCTTTGCAAGGTGGTCCGACAGATGGGTTCAAATTCGATCATCAGGAGTTTGAAGAAGCTAAAAGTGCATATTATCTGCAACGAGGCTGGGATGTAATTACCGGTAATCCCACCAATATGAAGATCGTCGAATTGGGACTGGAATGGACCGGAGCAAATTGAAAATTATCCAAAATAAGATCCCAAGGAGAAATCTTTGAACATAGAAGATCTGATCAAACCGGAGCTCGTGGAAATCAGTGTAGCTGCCAAGAATTGGGAAGAAGCCATCCGAGCAGCGGGGAAATTAATGGTTGATGCCGGCACGGTGGAAGAGCGCTTTCCTGATGCCATGATCCGTGTTGCAAAAGAATTCGGTGCTTATATCGTGGTTGCACCCGGTATCGCCCTACCGCATGCCCAACCCGAAGACGGGGTGATCAGCGCCAGCATTGCGGTGGTGCGCCTGAAAGAGCCGGTAAATTTTGGCAATGAGGATAACGATCCGGTATTCCTGGTGATCGCGCTGGCAGCTATCGATCATGAAGAACATATCCAGGGGTTAATGAAGGTGGCGAATATACTAGAGGATGAAGAGTGTATTGAAAAGCTCAAGGCAGCAAGGACAAAGGAGGAATTGCGTGGGGTATTTCTATCAAAAGAACCAGCTATTTGATGGTTCATTCGCACTCATTTCCTTTGACACCCCTGCAGCGTTCCCATTAGAGTGTCCTTTTAACTTTGTAACCTAGGTATGAATTCATATGGGCACTCAATATGTTAGCAATGGTCGGCGGTTACGAAAGACCACCTTACAAGATAACATGGATGAGAAGGGCATGAGATTGTGGTTTGGACAATGGATGAACAACAACATGAAAGACCCTTCACTCCGTTCAGGGTGACGTTTTTTCAAGATCATTGCTTTACGACTTACGTGTTGATTGAGAAAGATCAGGAGAGATCTCTCACTTCGTTCGAGATGACATTAGGAGAGGGTTAAGGATGCTTAGATTTTTCCGGCGTATATGGAAATGCGCCCTTGAGATAGGATTTTTCGATGGCGGTTATGGAAAACCGCCCTTGGGATAGGGTGACATTATAAAGGGTTTGTGATTTGCGACTTATAAATTGATTGAGATGGAATTGGTGAGATCTCTCGCTACTTTCAGGCGCATATGGAAATGCGCCCTACCTATCAAGATGATATATTGGAAGGTTATGGGTGCTTCCGACGGTTGATGTGCGCACTCAAGATACAAGACGCACATTCTTAGATTTTTTACTTTCACTATCTGATCTTACAGAAACCAACCGTGTTGTCCCAAACAAGACCACATTGGGCGCAGCAAGCCTGGCTTAACGCGGTTACGTTCACACAGTTGCATTGAAGTTCCTGCTTCACAATGCAACCACCCAGCTCCGTACCGGTCGGTTCCAGATTGTAGGCTGCCCAGCAGGTGGAATCCACCTGATTGAGCATCGCCACGGGATAATCCGTGCTGTTCTTGTTGGGTGAACCTGCCTGACTTTCCGAATACCAATCGTTATAATCGAACTTGGTGGGATCCATGATGCTCTTATCGCTCCAGGCTTTCCAATAAAAACGGTTATTATTGATCAAGCTCACCTTCACCGCCAGTTGGATGGCGCTGGAGCTGTAAGGGTTAAGGCGCTTCCAAGCGGCATCCGGGTCATGTTGTACGTCGCGCGCGAACAGCACCTGATCATAGCCATTGCCTTTGTGCCCGTCCGGCACCACCGGATTCGTGCCACCCACATCATCGTTGCTATCATACAACAGCATCACGTCATCCGTATTCCATTGGGTGTTGGCGTCGCCAGGTGCCCATAACAGATAATCTCCGCGCCCATCATAATCGGTGTCGAACTCGATGCCGTAGTACGCCGATGGATATCCCAATTCCGTGTTCTTATCAATCAAGCTAAAGGTGAAATAATAGAAATCCTCATCCGAGGTCACATCGATCAGCAACAGGTCCGTTTCGGGTTTGTATTCCATCAAGGTATCGGTGAAGGGTCGCTCGAAATTACCCAGGCGGAAAGAATCTCCCAGGGCATAGTGCTCATCCGCAGTGATAGAGGAATCGATGTCATCCTTGGATTGTTCTGCACTGCCCGGTTCGCCTGGAGTGATAGCATGCACCACCTGCGGTAACTGCAGTTGATCTTCTACGGCAACATCCTGCTGTGGATTGGATTGCACCGGTTGGTTCAACGCCACCGGCGTCACATTCGGGTCAGCAGTGGGGTTGCCCAGATCAAGCGAAAAGGAACAGGCGACCAACAGGATCAGCAGCGGAATAGAGAGAGTTATTACAATCGATCTTTGTTTTTTATTCATTTGCTTGCACCGGTAAAAGTTTGATACAGTAGATTGTATAAAAGGCACCCAGGAAAAGTCAACCCTTTAACGCCCGGGTGGCGATATAAGAGGGCATGAACTGCGCGATGGGATCATTGGCACGCTCGGATTCGTAAAAACCAGTAATCACGAAACCCGCCGCAAGCTGCCCGCCGATCTGTTCTTCTAGGGTATGGCTGAACTCCAGGGCTTCATCCTTCCCATACAGGCGCGCATGTTCTTCAGGGGTGATGCTGGTCACATCCGAATAGGGCAGGCGATATTTCGCCTGGTAGATACCCTGCTTTTGCAGTTCAGGATCAAAGATATATTCCAGCGGGTTCATGAAACCCGCCAGCAGCACACCCCCGTGTTTGAGCACCCGAAAGGCTTCCCGCCACACCGGCAGCACATCCGGGATGAACACGTTGGAAACCGGATGGAAGATCAGGTCAAAGCGTTCGTCTGGAAAAACTGCAAGATCGCGCATATCCCCTTGCACGATGGTCAGGTCCAGCCCTTCGCGTTCCGCAACCAGAGCGTCGCGCTTGAGCTGCTCCATGGATAGATCGTAGCTGGTGACATGCGCACCGGCAGCTGCCAGGGTGGGCGCTTGTTGCCCACCCCCGCTCGCCAGGCACAGCACTTCCAAGCCTTGCAGGTCAGCGGGGAACCAGGTGCGTGGCACGTATTTCGATTCGGTCAGCAACACCTGCCAATTACCGTGACGGGCTTGCTCGACCACCTCGGTCGAGATGGGAATGGACCATTCGATACCATCGACAGCCATTTTATCCCAAGCTTTTTGATTGTGTTCGTGCACTTGCATGTCAAGCTACAGGCTCTATCTGGTTTTTTCCTCTGTGAATGGTACGGATGAACGGGATGGAGAGCAGGTTGATAGCACCCATCACCACAAACACCCACACGAAACCGATGCCGTCCGTGAGGCTGGCGCTCAAAAACATGCCGACCGCCTGCGCCACATTGGTAACCGCCATGAGAATGGAATACATGGAAGCTGCAATACGCGTATCGGTGGCATTCATCGAGAGGGCAAAGATGATAGTTTGCTGCACCCCAAAGGACAGCCCCACCACGAACACCACCCCCCAAGCCCAGCCCGGGTTAGGGATGAAGGCAAACACCAAGCAAGCAGTTAATGAGGTGAGCAATGCTGCCCAAATAGCTTTCTGCTTGCCCAGTCTATCCAACACACGTCCACCGAAAATGCCACCCAGGATGATGCCGCTACCGAGCACCGCCGAAACCAATCCTGCCACCGCCTTGTTGAACTCACCTGCAAAGCGCATCTCCAGTGACAGATTGACGATGGCGTTCACTCCCGCATACACAGCGAAGAACACAAAACCCACCAGGGCGATCGCCACCACGTATTTATCTTTGAATGAGCGGAACGCGCCCCAGTTGAACTTCGTGGTTGTCTCTTTCTTTTCAGCATGGATGCCCAACACCAGTGGTAAAGGAAAGAGCGTGGTGATCGCCATGCTCCAGAACACCCAGTTCCAACCCACATATTCTGCCAGCAACCCCACCAGCGGTGCAGTCAGCACCAACCCCAAGGCGCGCCCTCCCACCATGATCGCCTGGATGGTACCTTCTTCCTCTTCGGGGACGGTATCCAGCGCCAGACCATCGGTGCAGGTATCGTAAAGCGCCATACCCATCTGCAACACAAAAGCCACACCCACAAACAACCAATAACCGCTCTTCAGATCGATGAAGGGCACCAGCACCAGGCTCACCACCTGCACTGCCAATCCGACCAGGATATAGGGCTTGCGGTGCCCCATGCCAAACAGGGCGTAGCGGTCACTGAGCATGCCATACAGGATCTTGATCACAAAGGGGATCATGGCAATGGTGCTGAAGATACCCAGGTCCAACCCGCTCAGACCATTTTCATTAAAGTACAGGGCATTGACGCTCAAGAAATACGCCAGCACAGTGCCCTGGGTGAAATAAAGCAAGCCGAACATCAGATAATTGAGAAATTTTGATTTATGCATGGGTTTTTCCTATCTTGAATAAATGGGATATGAAAACATTTCCTTTATTGTATTGATTTAGACGAAAATATCCACCGTTTGGCAGATATTCATATCCTACCGGCGGTGCAGCACAATGCCCTGCGAATCCTGATAAACCACCTGGTAAGCCGGATCTGCCAGGAATTCTTCTACCAGATGCGGAAATCCACCATCGCCGTCCCCAAACCAATCGGTGTTGAATCCCAGCACATAATCCGGGGGACTCTGGCGGCTGATGGTGTTGCTGAAGGCTGAATCATAGGCATAAAAGGGCAATCCATTCTCGACCCACACCACCGCAGCATGCGCATGGCGCTGGACATAATCATAAGCACTGTAATACCCATCTACACCCACACTTTCTTTAAACTGATCATGCAGGATGAAGGCATTTTCCGGCACGCTGTGCAGCATAGCGCGCTGATCGATCAGTAGCCACCCCGCCAGCAGCAGGGCTGCTATGCTTAAGCTTATCGCCATAACATGGGATACGGGTTGACCGATCTTTATCTTTTTCAACAGCAGTGCGATATCATTCCATAACAGCAACGCCAGAAAGACCAACAGTGCTTCTCCGAAGCGCCAGTTGATGTTGGGAGCGGTCTGCGTATCGCCAAAATAAGCTGTCACGGGGGTACTGATGAACGCCACCAGCAACACCAAACTGAGAATGGCATTCCAGTAGTGTTCTTTTTTATCCACAAAAGCCAGGATAATCTCGAACAGCACCACAATTCCCGCCAGCAGCAGGTTCTTAGGGATATGCTGGTAGAAATAAGGGTTACCCAGGTTAGCGGCGATGCTCCAGCTTGCCAGACGACTGGCATCGGCGCTGGCATAGCTACCCAAGGCGATAAAATTGCGCACCAGCCACAGCAGGCCGGGGATGAGCAACAGAGCATGCGCCAGCAGCGAAGTTAGATGCTGCTTATAAAAGCGGATGAAGAGGAACAACCACAGGGGGAACAGCACATACAGGGCATTGGGTTTGACGCTGGCAGCCAGACTGGAAGCCAGGGCAAAACCCAGTATGCCCTTTTTATAGGAAAATTGGATCTGATAGAAATAGAACAGTGCTGCCAACAGCGAGGTAGCCAGCAGCAGGTCATTCTTGCCAACCGTGTAGATATCGAGTGTGAAAACACGCCACAGGTTCAAGAATTGGAAGAAATGGTCGCTCAACAGCAGTACTGCTATCAGGAACAGTAACAGCCCTCCATCTAATTTGGTCATTTTGCGCCCCAACAACCAGAAGGCACTCACAAAGAAGAGCAGTAGCAAGCCATGTAATGGACCAAACAGGTTGAGATCACCACTCAACAGCAGCATGAAACTGAGCAGGCTCTCATATCCGAAAGGATAATCGGCATAGGCAATACTCATATCCCAGATGGAAGTACTGCGGTAAAGTTCCACTGCTTTGGGGAAATGGTAAACCCCGGCATCCCAAGGAAACCAATCACCGGCATGCGAGAGTGGCCAGCGCACGAGCGGGTAGAACACCAGCACCAGCAAGATCACAGCACCACACAGCAACAGCAGCATGGAACTCCAACGTGGCAAAGTTGGCTGGCTGGTATGCTCTTTGAAAATATGAGATTGCTTCCATACAAAAGGAAGAACTGCCGCTACGATAAGAATTACTGCGATATATTCATTAAGAGGATGATAGATACCGGCAAAACCCAGGATGGCACCGGAGGCACTGATGGCAAACAGCAGCACCAGCAAGATCTGGAACAGGCGCAGGAAGTATCTATCAAAGATCATGACAAGGTTATTTCCATTTCGGTAGGCTGATTATAATCAGAAATTTGGCAGGCGCTTGAAAATACGATAAAGTTAATGAAAAGAGGAATTTCCATGGATCAGGATAAGCATATAGATGTGAGCGATCTATACGAGCAGTTGGTGGATGCCCACCCCACCCTGTTGCGCCTGCTGGTGTGGCAGCAAGGCGCATTACTGCTGGACAGCAGCAATGCGTATGCGAGGCTCGACGCTGAGACCAACCTGTTGAAAAAATTCGCCAACGCCATCATCCACCTGATGCCTTTCATGCGCTCTCCCCTGAGTGACTTCCATGGAGAATTGAAGAACGTACGCTCGGTGACCAAGACCATCACTTCCCTGCTGGCAGGCTTGGTATTTGGGAAAGATATCCTCGCCCATTTGGAGGATCCCATCCGCCTGTACTTCCCGGAGATCCCGGCAGATGATCCCAAGGCGACCATCCGCCTGAAGCACCTATTGAGCAACACATCCGGATTGCCGACGGTGGATGACTTGAAATCTATGCGCAAGCTGCTTTCCACCGCCAACTGGCTGCAGACCATCCTGCACTACCCGCTACAAGATCAACCCGGCAGGAACCACTGTTATTCCTCCGCCAATTTTCATTTAGCGAATTGCCTGCTGGAACGGGTACTGGGCAGTAATTTGCTGCACTATGCTGGTGAACATTTCTTTCACCCCTTAGGTATTCACGACTTGTACTGGGCATGTGACCCGCAGGGGGTGCCCTTCGGTGGTTCGGACCTATACCTGCGTGCCGAGGATATGCTCAAGATCGGCATACTGTGCTACCAGCATGGCAAGTGGGAGGGAAAACAGATCATAGCGCAGCAATGGTTAGACGCTGCCACCCGCCCGGTCATCAAAGTAAACGACACAGACCAATACGGCTATGGTTGGTGGGTAGATCACAATGTGGTGCAGGGCTGCCTGCCCAGCTTTTCTGCCTGTGGTGTGGGAGGGCAGCGCATCATCGTCATCCCCAGCCAAGCAAGCATTGTGATCAGCATTTCTTTGACCAGCTTACATGCGCATAGCAGCATGGTGGATGACCTGGTGTGTGCCTATTTTTCTAAATAAGTCAAGATGGAGAAACATGGCAGTTACGATCAAAATCCGTGATAAAGAGATCAGCGTCAGGGGCAACCGCCCGCTCTACCGCATCATGCAAGACCTGCAGCTTTCCCCGCAGGCTTTCCTGGCAGTGCGCAACGGGGAACTGCTCACCGCCGATGAACGCATCCTGGAGGGTGAGGTGGTGGAATTGATCGCGGTGGTTTCAGGCGGATAAGCATGAAATGCAAGAAATGCCAGCGCGATGCCGTGATTGATATGCGCCACCACAACCTGGCGCTATGCAAGCAACATTTTGTAGATTGGATGGTGCTGCAAACCGAACGCACCATCCGGAAATTCGGCATGTTCAGCCACGACGAGCGCCTGCTGGTGGCGGTGTCAGGAGGCAAGGATTCGCTTTCACTGTGGGACATCTTGTGGAAATTGGGATATGCGGTGGATGGGTTATATCTTGATCTGGGCATTGATGAAGAGGAGCCATATTCCAGCCAATCCGGGGAATATGCACACCAGTTCGCCGCACAACGCGGCTTGAACCTGCGGGTAATTGACATCCAGGCAGAATACGGTGAGAGCATCCCCGAGATGGGCAGGCGCACCAAACGCGGGCATACCAAACCCTGTTCGCAATGCGGATTGGTGAAACGCTACCTGTTGAACAAGCAAGCGCTGGAGGGTGATTATGATGCCATCGTGACCGCCCACAACCTGGATGACGAAGCGGCATTTCTATTTTCCAATCTCACCCACTGGTCTCTGCAGTATCTGGGACGCCAATATCCGCTGCTGCCCGCCATCACGGGCTTCGTAAGGAAAGCCAAACCCTTCTGCCAGTTCTACGAGCGCGAATGCGCCGCTTACGCCATTCTGAGCGGGATCCAGTACATCTACAGTGAATGCCCTTATGCGGAAGGCAGCAAACAATTGCGCAACAAGCTCTTGTTGAATCAGATGGAAGATCAGCAAACGGGATTCAAAGCTCAATTCTATCTGGGTTATCTGCGCGCCCTGGAACAGGGCATCTTCCCACAGCAACAGGAAGATGCCGAAGTATTGGAGAAAAAGCGCTGCGGCCATTGCGGACAACCTACCCAAAGTGATGGCTTATGCACCTTTTGTCGCCTGGTGAGCAGTAAGTAAAAAAGAAAAGAGCCATCCAAGTGGAAGGCTCTCCTTCGATATGGTCAATTAATCTTAGGTACTAGGCGCTCTCCAGATAATGCTCTTCTTCCCAATCGGTGACATGAATGCGATAATCTTCCCACTCTTCTTCTTTGGCACGATAGAAAGCAGAATATAGTTTCGCCCCGATGGCATCTTTGATCAGGTCATCAGCTGCCAGCATTGCCAGGGCATCTTTGAGCGAACCGGGCAGTGATTCGATGCCGCGGGTTACGCGTTCTTCGGGAGAAAGTTCGAAGATGTTGACATTGTTGAGCGGTTTGGGTGGGGTAAGACCCCGGTCGATACCATCCAGAGCGGCTGCGATCATGGCACTGAATGCCAGGTAGGGATTGCTAGAAGGATCGGGGAAGCGCAGTTCGGCGCGCATGGCTTTGTCTTTGCCGACGGTGTAGCGCGGGATGCGGATCAAAGCAGAGCGATTGATCTGCGCCCAACCCACATATACCGGTGCTTCATAACCGGGCACCAGACGTTTGTAGGAGTTCACAGTGGGGGCCACAATGGCAGCCAGTGCCTTGGCATGTGCAAGCTGACCGGCGATAAAACCGTAGGCTAATTTGGAAAGGTGAAATTCATCTTTGGCATCAAAGAACAAATTCCTGCCGCTCTCATCGAAAATGGATTGGTGGCAGTGCATACCGGAACCGTTGATACCGAAAATAGGTTTGGGCATGAAGGACGCCACTAACCCGTGCTGTGCAGCAATGGCTTTGACGGTATATTTGAGGGTCATCACATTGTCGGCTGTTTTGAGAGCATCCGCAAAACGGAAATCGATCTCATGCTGACCGAGCGCCACCTCATGGTGAGCAAATTCCACTTCCAAGCCCATAGAATTAAGGGCATTCACCAACTCAGCACGTACCTGGGCAGCCGAGTCATTGGAGGAAAAATCAAAATAACCACCTACATCATGAGGCACCGGGTGGATATGCTCATTTTGCAGGAAGAGGAAGAATTCGGGTTCGGGACCAACGTTAAAGGTCCAACCTTTTTCATCCAATTTATTGACCCATTTGCGCAGCAGTCCGCGCGGGTCGCCATCGAAGGGTTCTCCATCGGGAGTATAGATATCGCAAAAGAAACGTGCGCGTTTGTTGTCAGCAGGAGTCCATGGTAAGACAGCGTAAGAATCCATATCCACAATCAGGTGCATATCGCTCTCTTGAATGCGGGCGAATCCCTCTACCGAAGAACCATCGAACCACACTCCATAATCCAGGGCTTCTTCAAGCCTTTCCACCGGGGCATCCACGCTCTTCACTTTTCCGGTCACATCGGAAAATTGATAGCTGACGAATTTAACCCCATCCGCTTCAATTCTTTCAAATAACTCTTTCTTGTCCATTGCTTTCTCCTTTGGCATTGACAATTAAATAAATAAACAGGCACGCCGGGCATGCCTGTTTTTCACAAAATAAAAACGCTCTTGGCTGCCCTTCCATCAATAACAACAGGAAAAATATCCTGACCACCGCGATCGGCTTGTCACCACCATCACTGGCGGGGTTTCACCTAACGCTTCTTTCGGAAGGGAGAAAGGAGCCCGTGGCAGGACTCCGAAGGCATCCGCTGATCAATCCGATCTTCCCCGGTCACCCGGGTTAACCATCCCTCGCAGGATGGAACCTTCACCTCGTGATCTCACCATGTGAGACCCAGCCGCTATTTCTCCATATATGCAATTGTAAGGTACTTAATTAGGTGCATTTTTATCAGAGAACAGGAAGTTTGTCAAGGAATTGGTAGTAATTTGTCATAGTCACAGAGAAAATTACTGCCTTCTTTATCATATTCCTCTGGATACAATATAATTCTTGTTGTTATCATAAATGCATTCATTTTGTTAAACTGCACCATTGGAGGATGAGAATATGCCTATCACCGTTCAAGAAGTAAAGACCATTCCAATGTTGAAGAAATTCGTGGATTTTCCCTACCAGTTGTACAAAGATAATCCCTATTGGGTACCATCCATGCGTGCCAATGTGCTCAACACCCTGCGTTGGGACAAGAATCCGGCTTTTGCATATTGCCAGGCGAAGTACTGGCTGGCATATAATGATGGCAAGCTCGCCGGGCGCATCGCCGGCATTCTCAATCCACGCTTTGAAGAACGCTTCAAGCGGCGCTATGCCCGCTTTGGCTGGTTCGATTTCATCGATGACTTCGAAGTATCTTCTGCACTATTGAAAACCGTAGAAGATTGGGCACATGCCGAAAAACAGGCTGCTATTCACGGTCCACTGGGCTTCACCAACCTGGATCCCGAAGCCATGCTGATCAAGGGCTTTGATGAGGTCGCTACCCTGGCAGCTTCATATCACTTCCCGTACTATAAAGAACACATGCAATGTGCCGGTTACAGCAAAGATACCGATTACGTGGAATTTCAGATCAAAGTGCCCGAGCAAAGGGTGGAAAAAATCAGCAGGCTGGCGGAGATCGTCGCCAAACGCAATAAACTGCACTTTCTAAATCCCCGGAACAGGAAAGAGCTGTTGGGTTATGCACCACAAATCTTTGAATTGATGGAAAAAGCCTACCTGCATTATGGGGTCACCCCCCTCACCCGCGAACAGGTGGATGCTTACATCGACCAGTATCTGGGCATCATCCCCACCCAATTCGCCCCGATGGTGCTGGACGCACAGGATCACATGGTTGCCTTTGGGATCGCCATGCCCTCGCTTTCTGAAGCCATGCAAAAAAACCGTGGCAGGCTCTACCCCTGCGGGTTCATCCCGGTGCTAAAAGCGCTACGCAAGAACGATAAAGCAGACCTGTACCTGATCGCCATCCACCCCGATTACCAGGGCATGGGCATCAATGCCATGCTCATCTCGAATATGCTGGAGGTATTCCTTGATATGGGCATCCGCACGGTGGAATCCAATCCCGAACTGGAAGATAATTTCAAGGTGCAGTCGCAATGGAAACACTTTGAGACCCGCCAGCACAAACGCCGCCGTATCTTCATCAAACAATTATCCTAGTATGAATACTCGTTAGGAGCAGGTTAAAGCACTCTTTCTGCTTGAGAAAGAGCACTATTTATGTATCTTTTTTTGATTTTCCCTGTTATGATAAAAAATCGTATTTTTCAAAATTTATTTTTATTAAGGAAACCAGAACTTATGACCATCACCATCCAAGAAGCGAGCGATGCACGCTCGTTACGAAAATTCGTTAATTTCCCTTACCAGTTATATAAAAACAATCCCTATTGGGTACCCACTCTGCGCTCGGATGAACTCAATACCCTGCGCAAAGACAAGAATCCAGCCTTTGCATTCTGCCAGGCAAAATATTGGCTGGCATATAAAGATGGAAAATTGGTTGGTCGGGTGGCAGGCATCATCAACCCGCGTTATCATGAACGTTGGGGCAACCCGTATGCGCGCTTTGGTTGGATCGATTTTGTGGATGATCCTCAGGTCTCTCAGGCATTGTTACAGACCGTCGAAGACTGGGCAAAAGAGCAGGGCATGCAGGCGGTGCACGGTCCGTTGGGTTTCACTGACTTGGACCCGGAAGCCTTGCTAGTGGAAGGGTTCGATGAGATGGGCACGCTGGCAGCCATCTACAATTATCCCTATTACGGAACTCACATGGAAAACGCCGGTTACCACAAAGATATCGACTGGGTAGAATTCGAGATCAAGGTTCCGGCAGGCGGAGTGGAAAAGATCAGCAAACTGGCAAAAGTAGTAGCAGAACGCTATCACCTGCATTTGTTGAATGCCAAGAATAAAAAAGAACTGCTGCGCTATGCTCACCAGTTGTTCGAATTGCTGGATGAAGCTTACCAACACCTGTATGGGGTCACTCCTCTCAGCCGGGAGCAGATGGATGCTTACATCCAGCAATATTTCGGCTTCATCTCCCCTGAATTCGTGCCGATCGTGCTGGATGAACAGGAGCATATGGTTGCCTTCGGGATCGCCATGCCCTCGCTTTCACTGGCGCTGCAGAAATCAAAGGGCAGACTTCTGCCAGTGGGTTTCCTTTATCTCCTGCGAGCACTGCATACAAATGATAAGGGAGATCTTTACCTGGTCGCCATTCGCCATGACTTCCAAGGCAAAGGGGTGAATGCCATGCTGATGGAACATTTACTGAGAGTCTTCAGCAAGATGGGAATTACTTCTGTGGAATCCAACCCAGAACTGGAAGATAATTTGGCAGTGCAGGTGCAATGGAAGCATTTCGAAACCCGCCAGCATAAGCGCCGCAGGGTTTATATCAAACACCTGAACTAAAGTAATCACAGTTCACCTCTTGCCAAATTTGTTGCTTCCGCGAATTTTTGGGTATATCATACTGGATACACCATATTGTTATTGATGCATTCAGAAAGAGGTAAAAACCCATGACCGATATTCTTCTTAAAAATTGCGATGTATTAAGCTTTGAGGGTAGCAAAGCACATGTGGAATGGAACCAGGATATTGCCATCCAGGACAATGCCATCGCCTCCATCAGCAAACATGGAATCCTCCAGGAAAATGAGTACAAGCAAGTCATGGATGTAAGTGGGCTGCTGGCAGTGCCGGGATTCATCAACACGCATGCGCATGTACCGATGGTATTGTTTCGTAATCTGGCAGAAGATGTCACCGTGGAAGAATGGTTCAATGATTACATCTGGCCGATGGAATCGAACCTGACCGAAGAAGATGTGTATTGGGGCGCCCAACTCGGGTTGGCAGAGATGATCGAAAACGGCATTACGTGTGTGGCAGATCATTATTTTTACATGGATGAGGTTGCCAAAGCCGTAGAACAAGCCGGCACCCGCGCCAACCTGGTGTGGGCGGTGTTCGGACATCAAGGGGAAGAAATGCTCGACAAGACCGTGGAATTCACCCAGCGCTGGCAGGGCAAAGCAGACGGGCGCATCACCACCTGGTTGGGACCGCACGCTCCCTACACCACCAGCCCGGAATTTCTGAAACTTTGCGCGGAAAAAGCCAAAAAGAACAACCTGGGCATCCATATCCATTTGGCTGAAACAGAAGCACAAACCGATCTGAGTCTGAAAGAATTCGGGGTGACCCCCGTCAGGCAGGTCTACGAATGTGGCGTGCTGGATGTGCCCACCATTCTGGCGCATGTGATCGCACCGCGTGGCAATGATTTCGAGATCCTGCAAAAAGCGGATACCGGCATTGCCCAGGCTCCACGCACCTACATGAAACACGGCATGGGGTTGGCGCCCATCGAGAAATTCAAAGAATACGGCATTCCTTTTGGTCTGGCAACCGACGGAGCGGTCAGCAACAATGTCATGGACATCATGGAACAAATGCGCTTGATCTCCCTCTTCACAAAGTTCAAGCATCTGGATGCCACCGTCATGAAGATCGCTGAGGTTCTGGATATCACTTTCCGCGGCAGTGCCAAAGTGATGCACATGCCCGACCAGATCGGAGAGTTGAAAGCGGGCATGCTGGCGGATATCACGCTCCTGCGCCAAGATGGATTGCACGTCACCCCCAAGACCAATCAATTAGCAGCCCTGATCTACTGCGCCAGAGCAAGCGACGTGGACACGGTGCTGTGCAACGGCAAAGTGTTGATGCAGGGTCGCAAATTGCTAACCCTCGATAAAGCCCGCATCCAACAGGAAGTGCAGAGCCGCTGGGGGCGTTTGAGCAAACGTTTACCAGGTGAAAGGATCGCTTTCTATCCTGCTTAGAAAATTTTTCTAATAATGGGTGGGCAATTCCTGACCTGCCAGTAAGCGTTTGATATTGGCACGATGGCTCCACCAGATAAGCGCACAAACCACCAATCCAAACAGTACATATCGTGCTGTTTGATATTTAATCCAGAAAGCCAGCGGCAGCAACAACCCAACGATCAGATTGACGAGGCTCATCAGTTTGGTGAATTTCACCGCCAGATACCAGACGATCACGAACAGGGCATACAAAGGAAACCCGAAATAAAAAGCCAGCAGCCCGAAGGTGGCAGCCACCCCTTTTCCACCTTTGAACCCCAGGAAAATAGAGAAGATATGACCGACGATCGGCATCAGAGAGATAACCAGCAACTTCCGCTCAGCCGGATAGAAATGATGAGCCAATAATGCTGGTAAATAACTCTTCATGAAATCGAACAACGCCACCAGTGCACCCCATTTGATGCCTAATGCGCGGGTGACATTGGTGCTGCCGATATTACCACTACCGACCGAACGAATATCGGTCCCGCGTGCCTTCGCGACCAAATAACCTACCGGGATGGAACCGATCAGATAAGCACCTACACACATACCAATAAAGAATAACGCATCCATAGCACCCTTTATAACATCCTTCTCAAAGAAAAGTTGCGAAAGGAGAATATTTATCAAAGAATGCTCATAAAGTTGAAAAGATACACCAAATTTGTTATGATGGGTGGAAATTTTTTATATGAGCAGGCATGACAAAGAAGCAATTTTTCAAAGAACTCCCTTATAAAAATCTGGAAAGCGGTATGCCATCGCTGGCAGATGCCACCCGCAGCATGGCACAGTTCATCAACGAATCCAAACATACCCAGCACAGGGTAGTCAAGATCATTCATGGCTACGGCTCCAGTGGTGTGGGCGGAAAACTGCGCGTGGGGCTGCGCCAGGATCTGGCAGCACGTAGCCGCAGCGGAAAGATCAAAGGTTTTATCGCGGGAGAGCGCTTTGGAAAATACGAGGAAACCCAGCCATATATCAATCAATATACACAATTAGCCGTCGATCCTGATTTCGGCAGGGGGAATGCTGGGATCACGGTGATTATTCTGTATTAACAGTTGATTCTTTTTCTATATTTAGAACATCCTTGCTATAATTGAACAGATGGATATATAATACATATATTGACCAAAATATTGCCACGGAGGATGAAAAATGCCCACAAAAGACAATGGAAGCCAGGTGGATCAAGCCAAACAAGCCGTGCTGGATAAAGCGCTGGATGATATCAAAAAACGCTATGGGGATGGTTCCATCCTGCGGCTGGGAGAAGCATCTCACATGGAAGTGGCTTGCATTCCAACCGGCTCTCTTTCACTGGATATCGCATTGGGGGTGGGCGGCATCCCACGCGGCAGGGTGAGCGAGATCTACGGACCGGAAGCTTCCGGCAAGACCACCATCTGTCTGCACCTGGCAGCCGAAGCGCAAAAAATGGGCGGCACGGTGGCATTCGTGGATATGGAACACGCCCTCGACCCGGCTTACGCCGCCAAGGTGGGCGTGAACGTGAATGACCTGCTCATCTCGCAGCCTGATTTTGGCGAGCAGGCATTGGAGATCGTGCAGACGCTGGTGCGCTCCGGCGCGCTGGACCTGGTGATCGTGGACTCGGTGGCAGCTCTGGTGCCCCGCTCCGAGATCGAAGGGGATATGGGAGATGCCACCATGGGCATGCAGGCACGCCTGATGTCGCAGGCACTGCGCAAGCTCTCCGGCGCCATCAACCAGACCCGCACCGCAGTGGTCTTCACCAATCAGTTACGCCAGAAGATCGGGGTAATGTTCGGCAATCCCGAAACCACCACCGGTGGGCTGGCGCTCAAGTTCTACGCCTCCGTCCGGCTGGATGTGCGGCGCATCCAATCCATCAAACGCCAGGCGGAGATCATTGGCAACCGTGTGCGCGTGCGGGTGGTCAAGAACAAGGTTGCCGCACCCTTCCGCACTGCCGAATTCGACATCATGTACAATGAAGGCATTTCGAAGGTCGGGGATATCCTCGATCTGGGCACCGAGCTAGAGGTCATCTCAAAGCGCGGGGCTTTCTACTCTTACAACGATACCCGCCTGGGGCAGGGGCGCGAGAATTCCAAAGAATTCTTGCAGCAAAACCCGGAACTGTGCGCTGAAATCGAACTGTCGGTGAGGGATAAGGCACTGGGAGCCATGCTGCCCAGTTATGACGATGAAGACCTGCAAGATCAGGGAGCAGACGACACTCTCTAGGTCCGTTCCCGAATGATCATGATCATCGTATTTTAACCATCCAAATCAATCATGCAGACAGGCAACCGAATTCCAAGTGGTTTAGCAATCATCGTCATCCTCCTCGCCGGCACAGCGTGTATTCTGTTGTGTACCAATATACTGGGCTGGTTTGAGATCAAAACACTATTACCAGAGAATAAAACCATCCTCAGTCTGGCTGATTATCAAGCGCACGCAATTTCTCCCACTGCTTTCCAACCCGACCTACAATCCACCCAACCAATATCCGCAACCATCCCGGCACCAGCCGCAACAAACAGTGTCTCACCTGCCCCAACCGCCGCTCCAACTTTCAATGCTATTCCGACCGCAGTGGAAATCCCGGCATCCTATTATATCGATGGCATCTACGGTATGCCGCAGCTAACCACACTGGATTGCGAAATGCGTTCTGCGGTGGATTGGGCAAGGTACTTTGGCGTGCTGATCGACGAAAATGAGTTCATCGACAAAATCCCGCTTTCGGATGACCCGGAAAGCGGTTTCGTAGGGGATATCAACGGCGCCATGGGGCAGCTTCCCCCGAACAGCTATGGGGTTTACCCTCCCCCCGTGGCAAGCGTATTGCGCGAATACGGGCTGCATGCCAAGGCGGTGAAGGATTTCAGCTTCGATGATCTGCGCCGGGAGATATCCAACGACAGACCGGTGATCGTATGGATCGTCAATCTGCCATTTGAGATCGAACCATCCAGTTATACTGCTTCAAACGGCAACATTGTTCCGGTAGCTCCATTTGAACACACCTGGATAGTGACCGGATATAATCTGGCAACCGTCACAGTGGTAGATAGTGAGTGGACATATAACGTCAAACTCAAAACATTTCTTGAGAGGTGGGCTGTCTTCAACAACCGGGCGATCATCATGCAGGACTGAACCATGGAATATCATGATCACTTCTATAAGAATCTAGTAGATAACCTATTCGAAGGAGTTTTTTACGTAGATACTGAACGAAGAATCACCTACTGGAACAAGAGCGCTGAACGTATTTCTGGTTATTGCCAAACGCATGTTGTGGGTAATTATTGTTTTAATAATGGTATGTGTCACATAAATGAGGAAGGGGTGCAATTGTGCCAGACGGGCTGCCCATTGACAGCAACATTGCAAGATGGTCAGATGCGGAAAATGGAAGTGTATTTACAGCATGCGCATGGATATCGCGTCCCGGTGATCATCCATACCTCACCAATATTGGATGATCAGGGCAAGATCATCGGAGCTGTGGAGACATTTACCGACAATAAAGATATGTTTCTCACCCGCAAACGCATGCAATCCCTCTCCAAGGAACTCGAATTCGATAAATTAACCGGAGTCAGCAGCCGGCGCTCGACCAATGCCTGTATTAAAGCGATATTGAAGGAAACACACACCTGCCATCACAAAACCGGGGTGTTGTTTATCGATATCGACCATTTCAAATTGATCAATGATACATATGGTCATGAGGTGGGTGACCAAGTGTTATCTTCTGTGGCTCAGACCATGCGCCATGCGCTGCGCTCAACCGATTTTTTGGGTCGTTGGGGAGGAGAAGAATTCTTGCTGGTCATTTACAATAGCAATTCACTACAGCTTATGAACATTGCGGAAAAATTACGACTGCTGGTGGCCTCCTCCAAAGTAGTACTGAACAATACAAAGATCGGGGTCACCATCTCAGGGGGCATGACAACAGTACAGGAGAATGATACCAGCAAGATCCTGCTAGAACGAGTTGATCAATTGTTATATGAGAGCAAATCCAAAGGACGGAACAGCATCACTTTTGGATAAAAAAACCCGCTTTTTCAAGCGGGCTTGATCATTCTAGGTGCCATGCTCCCATGAATGCAGATACTTTTCTTGTTCGGGAGTGAGAACATCGATATCCACGCCCATGGCTTCCAGTTTCAGTTTGGCAATACCGCGGTCAATATCCTCCGGAACGCCATAGACCTTCTTCTCCAGTTTATCAGCATTTTTGTTCATATATTCCAGACTGAGTGCCTGATTGGCAAATGACATATCCATCACACTGGCGGGGTGTCCTTCAGCAGCTGCCAGATTGATGAGACGTCCTTCTCCAAGGATATGAATGCGACGACCATCTTTCAAAGTATATTCTTCTACGAAGGGGCGGACCAGACGTTTAGAGACTGCCATCTCTTCCAATGCCGGGATATTGATCTCGACATTGAAATGTCCCGAGTTGGCTACGATAGCACCATCTTTCATACCCTCAAAATGGTGTTTATCGATGACGTTAAGATCGCCAGTAAGGGTACAGAAGATATCGCCATATTTAACAGCATCCTGCATGGGCATCACACGATAACCATCCATTACTGCTTCCAAGGCAGGCATCGGATCAACCTCCGTGACGATGACGTTGGCACCCATCCCGCGCGCCCGCATGGCTAACCCACGCGCACACCAGCCATAACCAGCCACCACAAAGGTCTTGCCGGAAAGCAGTATATTGGTAGCACGAATGATACCATCGAGAGTAGATTGCCCAGTGCCATAGCGATTATCAAAGAAATGCTTGGTCATGGCATCGTTCACCGCAATGACCGGGTAATTCAAGGCACCATCGGCTGCCATGGCACGCAGTCGGATGACACCGGTAGTAGTCTCTTCAGTACCACCGCGCACATTTTCAAGTAGATCGCGGCGATCTTTATGCAAGGTACTCACCAGGTCTGCCCCGTCATCCATGGTGAAGTGCGGTTTATGATCCAATGCAGCATGGATATGTTTATAGTAGATCTGGTTACTCTCGCCCTTGATGGCGAAAACCGGGATCTCATAACGAGAAACCAAGGCGGCAGCCACATCATCCTGGGTGGATAACGGATTGGAAGCAGTCAACAACACATCTGCTCCGCCTGCCTGGAGAGTTCTCATTAGATTCGCAGTTTCGGTGGTCACATGCAAACATGCCGAAACACGGACACCCTTCAGAGGTTTTTCTTTCTCAAAACGTTTTTGAATCAAGCGCAGCACCGGCATTTCGCGTTCAGCCCATTCCATGCGCAAATTGCCACCTTCGGCAAGATTCATATCTTTTACATCATATTCTGCCATCGATAAATTCCTCTCTTCAATTGGTTGATTTTATCAGAGAATCCAATTTTCCCTGGTCATCAAAAAAAGTACGGTAACGCCGGACAAACTCGGCTAAGGTATAAAAGTGATTTTGCGTACCACGCTGTTCCAAACAATAAGTAGCTGCCAGTGCACCCATCTGACCAGCTGTTTGCCAGTCAAGCCCAAGATGCAGACCGCGCAAGAAACCTCCCCGGAATGCATCCCCTACTCCCGTAGGATCCGCCTCATGATTGGGAGGAACAATGGGGATCTTATATTGTTCATCCTTGACATACACATCCGAACCACATTCACCACAGGTCACTACCAGATAATCCACGGTATCGATGATCTGTTTGGCAGTCAATCCCGTATGTTTTTGCACCAATTCGAACTCATACTCATTCACGAAAACACTTTGTGCATGCATGATACCTTCCTTGATATCTTGCGGATCATTTCGCACTACTTGCTGCCCGGGGTCGAACAAATATGGAATTCCCAATTCAGTACATTCCGCAGCATAACGCTTCATGGCGGTAGGGTCATTGGGTGAGATCATCACCAAGTCGATGGAAGTCTTCTCCAGATCTTTTATGGAGAGATCCTTAGAATACGCCATAGCTCCGGTGTAAAAACTGGCAATCTGGGCATTTCCCAGATCAGTATTGGCGAAGAAAGAAGCAGTATATTCGCCCGGAATCACTTTTACCAACGAAGTATCGACACCTTTTTCCTCCAGCCAGGTACGATATTCTTCAAAGTCAATACCAACCGTGCCCATCAATTTAGGGGATTCGCCTAATAAAGCAAGATTGTAAGCAATATTAGGAGCCGTGCCCCCTTTTTGGCGCACCATGGAATCTACCAGGAAAGAAAGGCTGATAGAATCCAGTTTATCGGGGATGATATGGTCTTTGAAATAACCTGGAAACGACATAATGTAATCAAATGCGATCGAGCCAGTGCAAACTATAGCCATGGGCTTTCTCCTTACGAATCCTTCTGGTGAAGGAATTCACGATAGTGTGTTTCAAACGGTTGTTCAATGATCCCCAACTCCGTGATATAAGCTGAGATCAAGCGAGCCGGTGTGACGTCAAAAGCAGGATTGCGCGCGCTGGCACCTTCAGGAGTAACCCGCTGCCCTTGCAACGTGAGCGCCAGGACCTCATCTTGCTCTCTTTCTTCGATCGGGATCTGCTTTCCGGCATCAATGGAAAGATCCACGGTGGAAGTGGGAAAAACACTGTAGACCGGAACATCATTATCCTTGGCAGCCAACGCCAGCATATAGGAACCGATCTTATTGGCAACGTCGCCATTGGATGCCACCCGATCAGCACCAAAGAAGACCTTGTTGACCTGCCCGGTACTCAAAAAGTAACCCGCAGCATTGTCGCTGATGATATCAAAGGGGATGCCCAGATGCTGCAATTCCCAAGCAGTCAAGCGAGCACCCTGCAGGCGGGGGCGCGTTTCATCCACCAGCACATGAATGCGCTTGCCCTGTTCAAAAGCGAAACGGATACAACCCAGCGCAGTGCCCCAATCAACGGTGGCAAGCGCTCCGGTATTGCAATGATGGATGAGCGTATCACCATCATTGATCAGAGCAGCCCCAAAACTCGAAATGGTCTTGTTCACCAGCACATCTTCTTCCGCCATGGTGTTGGCTGCGCCCAGCAGTGCTTGCTGGTTTTCAGATATGGAAGCTTCCATGTTGATAACAGATAACATACGCTTCAATGCCCATGGTAAATTTACCGCAGTTGGTCTGGCAGCTTCTAATTCTTGCGCAGCTTGCTGCATCTCCCGCATGAAATCCTCTTTGTCATTTGCCTGACAATGCAGGGCAGCCAGCACCATGCCATAGGCAGCAGTGACCCCAATGGCAGGCGCACCACGCACTGCCATACTGCTGATGGCATCGGCAATTGCCTTATAATTATTGATAATTATGTATTCGAATTTTTCAGGAAGTTGTCTCTGATCGACAATGCGGAGATTGTGGTTTTGTTCATCCCATTCAATAGTTCTCATGAAGAGCTCACTAAAAAGCGCCCTCCATGGAGAGCGCCAAAGATTTATCCTGTCAAAGTTTAGCATGTAATGAAAGGTTTGTCAAAGCACGTATCAACCGCAGATATAAGGAACAGGTACATGAAAAAAGCAATAACATTTCTAATGATGGCAGCCATTCTTTTCAATACAGGCTGTTCTCTGGTATCCAAGCTAGGTAAAAGCACAACGACCTCAGACGAAAATGCAGCGATTGATGAGTCCCCCGTTATTTTAGAAGCAGCTCCGACTAACACACCCACCAGTACGCCGGAAATCAGATTAGATATAGCCGATGCCTATCTATTTGCAGGTGATCTTGAAAACGCATTGCTAGAATATAACTCCGCTTTTCAACAAAGCACCGATGATGAGGAGAAGGCACTGGCTTTATATGGGATGGGGCGGGTATATATGAAACAGAGAGATTATCCCTCTGCCATCGACGCTTTAACACACATTCTGGGTCAATTTGCGAATACTGCAATGGTAGCAAATGCTTATTATCTATTAGGGGAATGTTACTCCATTCAAGAAGATTACCAACAAGCTGCTAATTCCTATGCGCAATTCCTGGCACTCAAACCAGGGATCATCGATACGCATGTGCTACTGCTACAGGCTGCAGCATCTTCCAATGCAGGAGATCATTATGGTGCGATCTACGCATTACAAAAATCGGTGCAAGCAGAACCCGCAGCGGGTAGCACCGAAGTCAATCTCAAGATTGGTAAAGAATATGCCGCCCTGCAAGATTACACCACTGCTATCCAATACTACCTGTCTGCGTATAACACAGCCAGCAATGATTACCAGCGTGCTACTGCCGACCTGCTGGCAGGACAAGCTTATTTGGAACTGGGATTGACCGATCAAGCTTACACCCAATTTCTGGACGCCGTTCTGAAATATCCCATGGCATATGATAGTTTCACCAGTTTGTCCATCCTGGTGAATGCCAATTACCCGGTAGACGAATACATGCGCGGGTTGGTGGATTATTATGCTGGGTCATATTATTATGCCATCCAGGCTTTCAATCGTTATCTTGATAGCGATCCGGTCAATGACGGTTCGGTTTACTATTTCCGTGGATTGAGCTATTACTACAATGGTGATTACCTGCTCGCCATTCAGGATTATCAAACGCTGATCGATAATTACCCGGATAATCGGTTTTGGGACGCCGCCTGGGAAGAAATCGCTTTTGTCTATTGGAATACCCCAGGGGACGCATATGCCGATATCAGCGATTACCAGTCTTCTGTTCAGACCCGTCTGGATTTTGTTGAACAAGCACCCCAATCAAGCTATGCGCCTTACTTCTTATATCTGGCTGGCAGAACGCTGGAATACAATGATGAACTGGAACAGGCTGCCCAGATATGGGCACGCATGATCAACGAATATCCCACCTATGAATACAGTTATCACGCGCTGTTCCTGACAGGCATCAGCTACTATCGCCTGGGTCGTTATGAAGATGCTTTGAACACCTTCCAACGCTGTCTGGGTCTATCGGCAGTCTCAGATGAAAAAGCCAGTTCCTATCTCTGGTTAGGTAAAACCTACCAGCAAATGGGCAAACAAGATGAAGCACGCAATGCCTGGCAGCAGGCTGAGGCAAGCGACCCCACGGATTATTACGGTATTCGTGCAGGAGATTTGTTGAATGGCAAATACAGCACAGACATCGATGCTGTTTATGAAATGGGTTATGACCTGGACGCCGAACGGGTTGAAGCTGAAAACTGGATGCGCACCACCTTCAATATTTCAACTGAAACTAGCTTAACAGGCTTGGGAGATATGAGCAACGATAGTAAGATCTTGCGTGGAACACAATATTGGGAACTGGGACTATACGAACTGGCTAGCAGCGAATTTGAAGCCATACGTGTGGAGCAAACCGGTAATCCCATCAACTCCTATTTGTTAATGAATTACTTGTACGGATTGGGTTTCTACAAACCAGCCATTTTAGCTTGCCGAGATATACTCACGATGGCGGGCATGGATGACCTCTCTTCTTTGAGTGCTCCCATCTATTTCACACATATCCGCTTTGGAGCCTACTTCCGCAACCTGGTAGTGAGCGCTGCCAATGACCAAGGCATCCATCCGTTGATCCTTTTCTCATTATTGAGGCAAGAGAGCCTGTTCGAGCCTTTTGCTTCATCCGCCGCAGGTGCACAGGGTATCGCCCAGATCATACCGAGCACCGGAAAAGATATTGTAGATCGTTACGGTTGGCCCAGCAACTACACCACCCAGGATCTGCTACTGGCTAAGGTCGGTATCACGCTGGGAGCTCGATATCTGCGCCAACAACTGGACTACTTGGGTGGCGATATATTGGCAGCCCTGGCAGCTTATAATGGCGGACCGGGTAATGCTTACGAATGGAAGGTACTTTCGAATGGTGACCCTGATTTGTTCGTGGAAGTGGTTCGTTATGATGAGACCCGAACCTATTTAAAGCAGATCATCGAATTTCTCAATATCTATAAATTGGTATACACCCGCATCTCATAGCAGAAAATAAAGGAGCTTTAGGGTTTGCGCGGGTAGAGGGACGGCGGTTGGCTTTGGAATTGACCTAGGTGAATGGCGGGAATAGAATCCCACCCAGAAGGATGATAGGGTGAGTTGTTGCCGACCCACGCTACGGTAGAATTCTATAAGAACAGCAGGAATGAAAATATCAAATCTCGCTTGCATGGTAATATGAAGTGAAGGAGATTGTGAATGGACGCTAAAGTTGTTTGGAAGCAAAAGATGAGTTTCGAAGGGACGTCCGACAGCGGTTTCAGGGTTCCTCTGGGCACCGTTCAGGCACTGGGCGGTGACGATGATGGCTTTCGCCCTCTGGAACTTTTGGCTATTGGATTAGCTGGCTGCACCGCCATGGATGTGATCTCCATTCTGACCAAGAAGAAACAGGATGTGCGTGATTTTGAGGTGAAAGTGCACGCCGAACGTGCAGAAGAACATCCCAAGGTCTTCACCCACCTCACCATCGAATACGTGGTGAGTGGGCAGAATATCGACCGTTCCGCGGTGGAGCGTGCGGTGGAACTTTCAGAGACGAAATACTGCCCGGCACAAGCCATGTTCAAAAAAATCACTCCCATCGACCTGGTGATCACCATCAACAAAGTCTAAAAGTATTCCTTTGCCAAGAGATGAAACATTGAGAATAAAAAGGGTAACTCTTGCCACCTGCTCCACCGTAACAGGGTTGGTGGTTGTCATTGATGTGCTGCGAGCTTTTACTACCGCAGCATTTCTATTCCAGCAAGGTGTCAAAGAGATCCTGCTTGTTTCCGGTGTGGAAGAATCTTTTGCGCTTCGAGAAAAAATGTCTGATTGCATTTTGATAGGAGAAGTGGATGGGGTCAAAGTACCGGGATTCGATTTCGGTAATTCCCCCTCGCAGATCGAAGGGCATGATCTTCACAATAAACAAGCAATCCAGCGCACCACTGCCGGAACACAAGGAGTGGTGTTTGCCACCCAGGCTAATATTATTCTTGCAACCGGTTTAGTCACTATTTCAGCAACCGTGCGGTATATAAAAAAATTGAATCCCTCACAAATCACGTTGATCCAAACCGGTTTCTTTGTGGGACAGGATTGGGGAGATGATGATGTAGCGTGTGCTGATGCGATCGAATGTCTATTGCTTAACCAGACAGTTAGTTGGAAGACCATTACCCAACGGGTGCGAGCTTCACGCTCGGGAACCTATTATGACGGTTCAGGACCTCATTTTCCATCTCAAGATCTGGAAATGGCACTGGAGATCGACCGCTTCAACTTTGCCATGCGAGTAAAAAGAAAACAGGGGTTAAATATATTGCATTGCATTGAAATATAAACCTGCTCACTCCCAGATCCAATCAAATGAACATTTCACAGAAATTTACTGTTATAAATCCAACCAGCGGGCTGCCAGGGCCGGTAGTTCCTCTACCGGTCCGCGCTTTTGCGTGCACACCGGCAGGGAATTCAAGAACAACTGTCCATACTGTTTGCTGATGATGCGCCGGTCCAACACCGTTACCACCCCGCGATCCGACTTGGTGCGGATCAGGCGCCCGAAACCCTGCCGGAAGCGCAGGATCGCTTCGGGAATCTGGTATTCATGGAATGGGTTTTCGAAGGTCTCGGCACGCGCGATGATGATGGGATCGTTAGGTACATCAAACGGCAAGCGCACGATCACCAACACCGAAAGCGCCTCTCCCGGCACATCCACCCCCTCCCAAAAGGAACGCGTACCCAGCAAGACCGCCCGACTGGTGGTTCGGAAGGTCTCCAGCAACGCATTGGAAGAAGCACCTTCACCCTGTTCGAACACCTGGATATTCTCATTGTTCAATAACGGGGTGATCTTGCGCGAGGTCAAGCGCAATTGTTTATAAGAGGTAAAGAGCGCCAGCATCCTGCCCCCGGTAGCTTTCGCTAATCGCAGCAGAGTGCGCTCTACCCATAACTGATACTGGCTGCGGTCCAGCGGCTCCGGCATATCAGTAGGCAGGTAAAGCAGAGTAGAGGTCTCAAAGTCAAATGGGGAACCCAACAATAATTCATCGGCTTCATCCGCGTTCAAGCGGCTGCGCAGGTAGTCAAACTCGCCGTTGGTGGTCAGGGTAGCAGAGGTCAGGATGACGCTCTGTTTTTCATGCCACAGATATTTTTCCATCATCGGACCGATGTTCAGGGGTGCCACATTAACCGACAGACGTTCATAGCGCGGTTCGATCTCCAGCCAATACACATTATTGGGATCCGGTTCGTAGATCATGGAAGAGAAATGGGTATACATTTCCTGAAAGTTGCGTGCCAATCTCGCCAGATCACTGCGGGCCTCATCCACCTCCAGTTCTTCGGCACACTCCAGATCCGCCACATTCCGAAGCACACGCGCTAATTCATTGGACATACCCTCCAGAGTCGTGCTGGCTTTCTGCCAATCCACCTCGATCTCGGACCAGATGGGCTGGCGCGTGGTGGAAAGCTCCACCCGTTCACGCTGCCCGTATTCACTGACCTCTTTCCCTTCGCGCATATCTTCCATGAAGATATCCATGGAATTAAAGACCTGGATGAACTCATGATCCAGACGGAAAGCAAGATCGATAATATTTTCGATGATCTCATGAAAACTGCTAAATTGTTCGGCACTCAAGCGACTCTGCAGACTGGAGCTCAAATTACCCAGCGCTCCATTGGTATGGCTGCCGAGTTCTTCCAAATTATGTTTGATATCTTTGTTGGACACTTTATAGCTGAGTGCATTGGTAGAAGCATCTTCCAAATGATGGGCTTCATCCACAATTAGATAATCATAGTCAGGCAGCACACGATTTTCGGTGACCACATCTGCCAGCAACAAGGCATGATTTACGACAATGATATGCGAACGTAGGGCACGCTGGCGAGCCAGATAATACGGGCAGACACCGCCCATGCGCGCCATACAGGCTTCTGCACCGCAAGTTTCGTCTTCGGCAGAAAGGCGCGCCCACACATCCCACTCCTGTCCGCCGTTCAGGTTCAATTCGCCACGATCTCCACTACCCCCTTTTTCTAACCATACCAGCACTTTTGCCAAAATACGCACTTCTTCGCGGGTACGCGGACCGCGGTAGCGCAATCCTTCCAGACGACGCGGGCACAGATAATTGCGTCTTCCTTTCAAAACTGTCGCGCGCAGATCAAGATCGAGAGCAGCCCGGGTATCAGGAATGTCCTTGTTTATCAGTTGATCCTGCAAGTTGATGGTGTTGGTAGATATCACCACACGTGTCTGGTTGCGGGTCGACCATAAAGCGGCGGGGACCAAATAGGCAAAGGATTTTCCGGTACCCGTGCCAGCTTCCACCATGAAATGCTGGCTGTTATTCAACGCTGATGCAATCATGTGCGCCATTTCCACCTGCTGGGAACGGCTTTCAAATTGGGAAATATATTTTGAGAAAGAACCCCCGGCTTCCAGATTAGCAGCTGTTTCTTCTTCATCCAATTTTTCGACTTCCGTCTTCGGTTTTAACGGAGGCTGGCTTAGCTCATCCAAATTGCCAAAGAGAGCACCATAATTCACTTCCCGAACAGTGCGCGCTTTGATGGGTTCTTTGATGCGCTCTTTCAGGATCGTATTGAAGAACCACTTGCCACCCCAGGCAATGCCTTTGCCCTGATCGACGATCTCCCTGACCAATTCCAGGGATAGTTCATGTGCCATTTTATAGAATTGCAGATAAATTCCATACGTCATCCTGGCATCATCCAGGGCGCGGTGCGATTGAAATTCATCACCGTTCAAGTCTAAAATTTCCACCAGTGAACCAAGATTGTAGCGGCTGGCGGAAGGCATCAAGACACTCGCCAGGTCGAATGAATCGATCTCATCATTGGGCAAGAAAAACCCATTGGCTCTCAAAAAAGAAAGGTCAAACTGAACATTGTGCCCCAACAACGGCACATCCTCCAGGAAGTTGGTAAATTCATCTTTCACTTCTTCGATCAACGGAGCGTCACGCACCATTTCATTGGTAATAGAGGTAATCTGGGTGATCTCAGGTGAGACCAGACGCTGCGGATTGATGAGCGTCTGGAATGTCTCGAGCACTTTTTCACCCTCGAACTTGACCGCCCCAATTTCGATGATCTTATCATGCTGGGGGTCCAAACCGGTCGTTTCAAGGTCAAATGCCACAATGCGAGACATGAGCAAGATTATAACATCAGCCCTTTTAAAAACGTGTCAATTGGTGGTGCAGGTATCTTTTTTAATTTAAAGTCAGATAGGGAATGAACATTTTCCAGCAGCAGATAGAAACCAAACATCATCCATTATGAATAATTTAATGCACATGTCCTGCACAGGTGGTACAAATCATCAAAAAGAAAAGAAAGAATCCACAGCGATGAAATCTCTTTTTTTCTTTCCATTCAGGTCGTTTTCTATTTTAAATTCAAACTGTTTTTGTAAAAAAAAGAAGGCGTGAGATTTCTCCCACGCCCTGATACCATCCACCTGTGTTATTGGCTATTCCAGCGCTCCCAATTCCATTATGAAATTCGCATCATCCGAAACCTGTTTCACCATCCCTACCCCCTCGACGAACCAGGAGGTCATGGTATATTCGCCATTGATGGTTGGCAGGGTCATGCCCTGCATGACAATCTTTGTTTCGATCGATATGGTCGAATCTACCCGCAGGGCTTTATCATAACTTCCAGCTGGCACACTGACAGGTTCTTCTGCCCCGATGACATTACTCATTGTTACAGCTATCTCGGCATTGACCTGACCAAGATCTTCAACAGTGAGGTCACTATTGACCTTCCAAGATCCAGTCCACGCAGACCCCACATACCACGAATCATTGGCAGGGAAAGTAATACCGCTGAACTCCAGGGTTTCGATCTGGTAATCGCTAGCGACGCCCATGGCTTGCATGACCATGGGCAGGTTGCTGGACACATAATCGGTTGAGACCAGTCCTTCATCCGAGCAGTTCCATTTGACTTGCGAGGTGATGGGGGGGTCGCCATCCATTTCCTGCTTCCAGATAAAGGATGTATCACCGATATCTTCGTACCACACCCTATTTTCCACATACAGATTATTTTCATCATAGATGCGGTAGACCCAGGTTTTATCCGGTAGGATCGGGAAATAACTTATCCCGCACGCTCCACTGATCACAGGGGAACTCTTATCATTGGTAGGTTGGTTTTCATCTGTGGTGCCGCTCTGATTTGAACATGCCACCAGCAGCAAGCCTAGAACCAGGATCAACACCAAACTTCGATAATGCTTCATACTAGATCTCCTCTTTTCGGGTTTTGCACATAAGGGATATCCCTTATGACCATTGTAACAAAATAACGCTTTTCGTAAATCATAGCAACAGGTTTATATTCACCAAGATCAATCACATTCGTTACCCTATTATTACAAGAAAGGAGTGCTATTTTTATCATCATTATGTTAATAATAAAGTTGTTATGCACATTGGCATATAAGTTTTTGCTTCCTATCCCCGTTTTCCTGCTATTTTAAAGAAAAGGAGATTTTCTCTCCCTTTTCTTTAAATTTCTTTGCTGGTTATTTTCCGCGATTGCGAGTGGCGACATCAAATTTTCTTACTCTTTTTCTTCACCAATAGCCATATACCAACCAGCCATGCACACATAGCTATCCAGGCAGGGATGGTCAGCAATTTTGTATTTACATCGATACTTAAATTACCCTCCTGGTGAATTTGCAATCCCAGGGCACCATCCTGTGCCACTGGCGTCATTTCATCAGCATTGAACTGCAAAAAACGGACATCCTCCGCCGGGATGCCCGGCAGCAGCAAAGTATTTCCCACCCACGTTTCATCCACTTCAATGGTCAAATGATCGGCAGAATAGGAGAGCACATCTGCCCCCACTGCCTTTTCCCCGATACTGGTAGTTAAGTACGGCGACTCTGCCTGCCAGATAGGAGCAGGATTCTGGGGAGTAGCCAGCGCCACCCGCCACCACATGCCAAAAGCCAGTAGCATAGGTATCACAAGTAAAACTTCCAGTGCCGCCATGGGAAAATTAACCGCACTGCCGTATTCCTCTTTATGGATGGGGATGCAAATTCTTCCCCAGATCCAGATGAGTAAAAACAACACAGCCAGGACTGCCGACAAACGCAGTATGTAAAGATAAAGCAGATCGACTTTCGCCAGATAGGTCTCGAGAGGAATACTGCTGCTGTGCTCCATCGCTTTATTCAACCAACCCCAGCCCTGACCATAATAAGCTAGCTGGATCTGTTGGTGTGTGCATGTTAGCAACCATGATCTGAAACCAACAACCGCTCCGCACAATCCAACGGAGATGAGCGCCAGCCAAGTGCTGAGGCGCGGGCGGTGCTGCAGCCATAAGCCCATCTGGCGCACGACAGCATATGTCTTACGCCAGCCTTTCTTGAGAGTCGCGCCGGCTGCGTTGAAAAAGTGCTGCCAATCATGCCAGCCCTCTGCGATCACAAAAGCCAACCCGTAATATGCCGGAATTGCCAGACGAAAGGGATATTTTTCCATGCCTTCCAAGGCGGGTAAGTGCAGGAAAGTCGATACAGCTCTGATGATGTGCTGGTAAAAACCATTGAAAGACAACAACAGCAGCAGCAATCCCGCCCCCGCAGCAGCCAACCTGAGCGGTCGTGGTTTCCCCTGCCGATGAGACCAATAGAAAAAAGCAGGCAACAGCAAGCTAAGCAGCAGCACTGCCCCCCAAAAGACCTCGCCATCCCAGTACGGCACGCCATCAATGTAACCTTCAATGAAATATTCGATATCATCCATGCTGGACGGTGTGAAGAAAGGGGGAATCAAAGCCCATTTCAAGAATCCAGATAGAGAATAACCCGAGAAAAAACGCTGTGCGAAATCACCAAAGGATTGCAGGCTGAGATACAGGCGCGGCAGTGCCAGTAATGCTGCACTCCCCAAGGAGATGGGAAGCGACCATAATGTATTCCCCTTTTTTTGAATGATTGCCAACAGCACCATATAGAATACGCTGAAGAAAACCAGCCATACAAAAGGATGCAAACCACCCTGCAGCAAAACCACTGCCAGCACCATCCCGCTCCCGATACCGCGCCGGAGAACATGGTCTTCCACCAGAAAATACAACAACCAGGGGAAAAGGTACAGGTTCAGCCATGGCAGATACCCGATCGCTACATGCTGGATGATAATCGGAGAGAGCAGGAATAAAGCCGAAAAAATGCGGTTTTGTGTTTCACTCCATTTTAAACGTTTCCCTAGAGCCAGAATTCCCGCATAACCTGCCAGCGCGTTCAACAGCACCAGCAACTTGAGAAAGAATGTGGGGGAGAACAACAACAGCAATGGCAAGCAGGGTGTGAACAGCATTGTTTCCGGATTGGAGACAAAAAAAGCACTTTGATCTACTGCCGGATAGCCCTCTAAAGCGGCACTGTTCCACAAGAAAAATGGCAGCTGTCGGTCAATCTGGATGGATGTTTTGATATAAGCGCTATAGAGTATTTCTTTATCCCAGTCATAGATCCCCACATTAGGATAGATAACAAACGCTACCCATAACAAAAAAAATAAAATGGCATAGACATGTTTCTGAAAAACTCGTGTCATTCGATCAAACCACCTTGATTACGCTGTATTTGTGAAAAAACACAGGAAATTTTTTGGCTTCAGGATATTCTTTTTAGTCTGAAAAGTATCACACATTATCTGGGTTTTCCTTTTCGATTTACAATTGAATTATAAACACACAATGGATGAAAAATGCTAAAGATACGATCTGTTTTCATCGCAATTCTTATCATCCTCATCAGTGCCTGCCAACCAAAGGTGATCGTTCCGGCCGGACCTGCAGCCATTGGTGATGAAACACCGCTGCCTTCGCCCAGTGTTGCTATTTTTACCGTACCTACCATCACCACCGCAACACCGGATGATGCCGGCATTGGAGATATCCATATTTACTGCGGGGACGACCTGCAACTGTTGGGGACAATGGCAAAAGACGCCTCGCTCACCTTGTTAAAAGCCAATGGATTGGAATATTACAACTCGGGTTTCTTCTTATCAGGGGAATTGGTAGGCGAGGTGTTGGTGGCATCAGAAATAAAAGGCACCAACTTACGCCTGCAAAACAACACATTCACCCAATCCATGATCTGCTATGTGGGAGTGCAGACCATGCAGGGTTTTATCGGCAGCATGTTGACCATCTCGCAACTGCTCAACGACCGTAATATAAACGAACAGTTCGAAGGCTCAATCCTAATCGAGATCAAGCATGAGCAATACCAGATCGATTGGCTCACTTATCGGGTGACTTCCTCTTCCAAGAAGAGCTGCATCCTGTATAAGATCATCCAGGATAATTATCCCTGCAATCAGGATTGCTCCACCATCGAAACCGAACCCGGTTGCGAATGCTTCTGCGCTAATTTCTTGTATTACGATGAGAACTGCATCCCGACTGAGATCAATCCAGACTGCATTTGTGTATGCCGCGAGGATGGGGCGAGTGTGTCCCTATCCACACCTGGGAAATAGCGTATCCTTCTTTGAAAGTAATGCTCAAACAATTACGATCATATTAAATATCTCAAAACACGGTATATTTTGGACTGGGGGATTGAAATGTTTATAAATTTCTTATATAATGTAATTAATTACATATCTTGTACAAAATTACTTATTGAAAAATGGTCATTCATCAAAATTTAAAACCCAACCCCAACATCGATCCTGAAGAGCTTTATCTCCTGCTCAGGATCGCCAATTTGTACTACGAAAACAACCTAACCCAGGATCAAATTGGGCAAAAATTAGGCTATTCCCGTGTTTCCATCCATCGTTTTTTGGATCGCGCTGTTAAACTGGGATTGGTCAAATTTCTGATCCATGACCCCGGAAAGAATTTCATCAACCTGGAAAACCAGTTGATTGTCAAATTCAATTTGCGGGATGTGGTGGTCGTCCCGGATCCTTATGAAAATATTTCCTTATATACACAATTAGCCAGGGGAGCAGCCAAATGGATCGAAAAGAAATTACACCCTGGCATCCGCATCGGTTTGGGATTGAGCAGAACTATCTCACATATTCCACAAGAGTTTCATCCCTCCACCAAAACTGAATGTTTTTTTACCGAGGTGGTAGGCAGTGCTTCCGATCATTCGGACGGGGTCGCAAAATATAATGTGACCGCCAATCTAGCAGAGATCGCCGGAGGGATTCCGGAGATATTTTATTCGCCCAACTATGTTTCAGATGAAAATCTGCATGACATGCTCATGCGTGAGACAACCATCATCAATTCGATCGAACGGGCAAAAAAGTGCAATATCGTTCTGCAAAGCATTGGAACCGTCGATGATAATGCCATCCTTTACACAGAAGGTTTGATCAGCAAAACCGAATTGGAGCGCCTAGAAGAGAAGAATGTCATTGGGGATATTCTAGGACATTACTTCAACAACGCCGGAGAACTGGTACCCACCTTTATGGATCGCAGGGTGGTCGGGATCGATCCGAATGAATTGAAAAAGATTGAATGGAGTGTGCTGGTTGCTGGTGGAGATGATAAAAAGAAACCCATCCGTGCCATTCTGAAGAATTCTTTCTTCAATGTACTGATCACAAATCACACCATTGCCGAACAATTACTTAATGAGGATTGATCAATGCTACTTGATTATCTAAAACCCGATCTGGTGCTTTTTCATGTCAATGCCAATACTTGGCAGAATGCTGTTCAAATTGGAGGTGGATTGCTGGTGGAACATGGTATCTGCACACCGGCATACGTTGATGCATGTATGCGGGCTGCCATCCATATGGGGCCATACATGGTCCTCAGCCCCGGTATCGCCCTGGCACATTCAAGACCTGAAGACGGCGCACTGGCGGTGGGTTTGAGCATCATCACTCTTGATCCGCCTGTAAATTTTGGAAATAAGTCCAATGATCCCGTTCGTTTACTAATTACTTTTTGCGGTATTGACCACAGCAGTCATATTACCATGCTGCAGGAACTGGCAACATTCTTGATGGATGAAAAAAACCAGCAGTTCCTATTGAATGCAACCAACATCACTGAATTGACCCGTTATTTGCAAAATTCGAAAGGATGATTGAAACGATGAAAAAAATCAAGATCATGATGGTATGTGGGTTCGGGCTCGGCAGTTCGTTGGTCTTAAAGATGACAGTCGATAGAGTTTTGAAGAACCATAGCATCACTGCAGAAACTTTTTGTTCTGATGAAGCAACAGCAAAAGGTCAATTCTTCGACATGGTTTTTACATCGGATGAAATGAGCCATCTCTTTCAGGATTCCACTAAGCCCGTGATCGTGATCAAGAATTTCCTCAGTCCTGGTGAAGTGGAAGAAAAAGGACTCGCAATCATCCAGGAGTTGATCAAAGAGGAATAACAAACATGGGTTATCGGGATCGGTTTTGGTACGGCGCTTCTTATTCCCCACTGGTCTTTCCAGAAAGTGAGTGGGATCATGATCTTTCATTGATGGCAAAAGCCGGCATGAACATCATCCGGCTTGGCGATGTACACGGTTCCTGGGACCGCATCGAACCGCAGGAAGGCAATTTCGAATTTGACCTCCTTGAAAAATTTTATATCAAAGCTGCCGGTTGGGGGCAAGCGATCATGATCAGCACCGGAAGTGCCTCTCCCCCACTGTGGTTGGCACAAAAATATCCAGACCTTCCTATTCTGTCCAACACCAATATGCGTTATCCTCTAGGATCATCCTACGGGTGGGTATGTATCCATCATGCCGGTTACCGCGAAGCCTTGCACAAGTACCTTTTGGCACTGCTTTCCTTCATCCAAAAGCAACCCAATCATTTTGGCTGGCAAATAAGCAACGAGATCGGATTCCCCTTTCTCCCTCCCCGTGGGAGCAAAGAATTGGATATCTTTTGTTATTGCGAGCACTGCCAGGCTGCATTCCGAAACTGGGTGCACGATAAGTATGGGTCGCTTAATAAATTGAACCAGGCATGGGCATGGGGGACGACCTATCTCACTCATCATGATTGGAGCGATGTATTCGCTCCACAAGGGTTACCAAGCGGATGGGCAAGCGTCACTAAATGGATCGATTGGCGCTTATTTTGGCAAGATGCATTCACAAAATTTGCGGGGTGGCAGCATCATATTCTCAAAGAAATTGATCCTGATCATCCAACCTCCATCAACACCTTCAATTTCAAGGGATATGACCGTTTTGGTGCCTTGATGGGCTTGGACCAATGGAAATTGGCTGCCCAAACAGATCATATTGGTTATGACCTTTATCCGGGCAGCGGCAATAAATTGGCAAGCCGACCGGAACATAATTCGATGTTCCTCGATCACGGCAGAAGTGTGGCACAGAATGCAAAAACAGATTTCTGGCTGCACGAGATCGAATCTGGACCTATCGGTGGCTGGGTGATGGGACCTGATCACAATACCAATGCAATCGATATCATCCGCAACGGATTTGAAGCAACCGGGCATGATGTGAAATTGATGATGTATATGCCCTGGAGAGAATGGGATTACCAACCCCTGCGCTGGGGAGCACTGGTTGACCTGGACGGCAATAAAACACCTCGGCTTGAAGCCGCTGCTACTGTGGGAAACTTTATCAAAGATCATGAAAGCATTCTTTTATCTTCCCATCCGATCGAATCGGAAATTGCTATCCTGGAATCGAAAGCGAACGCCATCTTCTTCAATGGAATCGACCAGGAAGAGGAACTCTTCAACGCACAACGCGGCGCTTACAGCGCGTTCTGGGATCTGGGGTACAACCTCGATTTTATTGACGTCGCTTGCCTGGATCAAACGATTGAAAAATACCGGATCATCTTGCTGCCAATGATGAGTTTGCTCGATATGCAAAGTGCAGAAATCCTGCAAGAGTATGTAAAGCAAGGCGGAACATTGATCGGATTCGCCCGCTGTGGCGCGCTGAACGAAATGGGATGGTATGAGCATATTGTGCCCATCGCCCCTCTGAAAGAAGTATTCGGGATCCGATCGAGTGAACCCGATCTGCTGAACAATCATCAGGTCATATATGGAGATCAAATTTTTGAGGGATGGCATAACCGTGATGTGCTGAAACTTCAAGAGGGTACACAAGTGCTGGCAACTTTTGACGACAGACACCCAGCTGTAACACTTCACCCTTATCACAAAGGTAGAGCGATCTACATTTCAACACAAAGTGACGCTGCCTATGTTTCAGCACACAATTACCTGCTGCCGACATTGATCAAAGATCTTGACCTTCCAGTTCCGCATATCGTAATGAATTACGATCAACGCACCAGACGGGATATAGACGCCCATGTGTTGGTCAACCCGAAAGGCGGGATGATCATCTTTACAAACTATCGTCCCGTTGCGGTTAATGCAGATGTCCAAATTGATTTACCGGCAGTCAATATCCATACCCTTCAGCAGATCTTTCCTGAAAAAAGAGAAATACGTCTGACCTCAAGTGATAAAGGTTTCCAGATCAACCTTGAATTCAAGGGAGAGGAGGTGAAAATCATTCAATTTTTTTATTAGGTCAATAATTCAATTTTTTTATAAAAAGGAGTTTTAAAAGATGGACCTCAATCTTGTTTTTAGTATCGTTCCGCGTTTACTGCCGACTTTCATTCTGGGTTTGGTCGCTTTTTTGGGTCTGTTATTCCAAAAGAAAACCTTCAGTGAAATCGTCACCGGCACCGTAAAAACCATGGCTGGCGTGGTGATTTTGTTCTCCGCCGTGGACCTGATCAGTACTGCCATCCAACCCATTGTGGATATGTTCGGTCAGATCTACCAATATGAAGGTTCTGCCGTAGCAGCAGATTGGACCGCATTCCTGGCAACCTTCGGTCTGGAAGTTGTCTTGATCATGGTGCTTGGCTTTGTCGTCAATGTCATCCTGGCCAGGATCACCAAGTGGAAATATGTATTCCTCACCGGGCATATCATGTTCTGGAACGCCTTCATGGTTGCAGCAGCGCTGGCTGATGGTGGAAAACTATCCGGTATTCCTCTGATTGCAATCGGCTCAATCGTGCTGGGCATCATCTTAACCGTTCTACCCGCCCTGATTTCACCTTTTGTCTTCAAATTGACCGGCACAAAAGATTTCACGATCGGGCATTCAACCACCATGATTGCCGTTGTCGGCGCCTATTTAGGAAAATGGTTTGGAGATCCCAAGCACAATACCGAAGATAGCAAGATCTCCGATAAATGGTCATTCATGAAATCCATGACCATCTCAACCACCTTGGTAATGTTCGTATTATTTATCGTCCTGGGGTTGATCGCCGGTTGGGATTGGACGGCAGCCACTTACGGTGCAGGAAGCGGAGTAGTAAGTGTATTATCCCTTCTGTACAAAGCCATTCTATTTGGCGCCAGCCTGACCGTTCTGTTGACCGGTGTGCGCATGATGTTGGCTGAAATTACCCCTGCCTTCAAGGGCTTCGCAGACAAGATCGTCCCCAATGCCATTCCCGCGCTGGACTGTCCGATGATCTTCCCCTATGGGCAGAATGCCTTGACCATAGGTTTCCCGATTGCCGTGATCAGCTCGATGGTTGCATTGGTACTTTTCGGTGTAGCTGGTTTCCCATACATGCTGCTACCCACCATTGTCGCTGCTTTCTTTGATGTCGGTCCGGCATGCATTCTTGCCAACGCCTCCGGTGGTCGTCGTGGTGTTATCATCACAGCTATCGTCGGTGGTTTCTTGATGATCGGATTCCAGGCTGCTGCACTGCCATTCGTGATGAACAGTGCCGCCGGATTCGTAAACCTCTATGGTGGAAACGATTTTGGTGTGATCGCCGTCATCGTTGGTGGTATCGCCAAGTTGTTTGGTTTGTAAGATTGTAACCCCGAGTCCCATCTCTCTCTTCTTACGAAGAGAGAGATGGATTATTGATACTCTTTACTATTTCAAATTGATCATTTCTTCGATAGTAAAGAGTCTTAATAATAATACATGAAGGAGAATTATGCTGCCGGTTGGTTTACATCTTTCTTTTTGGCAAACAAAATGGAGCGATGATCTGGAACCATTGATCAAACTCACAAAAGATGCGGGGTTTGATATTTGTGAATTTCCTCTTCTCCAACTTGAAAAAATGCCTTTGAACAGGTTGCAGAAAGCACTCGATGAGAATGGTATGCGCGCCTCTTGCAGCATTGGATTGAACCAATCTCAGGATATCACTTCCCCTGACGCAGCGCTGCGGAAACAGGGAATCCAATTCCTCAGAAAATGCCTGGAAGCAGCTAAAACACTGGGCAGTCCCGTACTGGTGGGGGTGACCTATGCGCCCTGGGGGTATTTTCCGGAGGATGATCTGGCATCCAGAAGAAAGCATTCGATATCATCCATTAAAGAAGTATCGAATATCGCGCAGGATAATGAGATAACCCTATGCCTTGAAGTGGTCAACCGGTTTGAAGGGTACCTACTGAATTCCACGAAGCAAGGTTTAGATTTTCTCCAAGAGGTCAACAACCCGTATGTGAAATTGCATCTGGATACTTTCCATATGAACATCGAAGAGGATGATATTGCAGATGCTGTTCGTAGCGCCGGTACAAACTTGGGACACATTCACTGTGTGGATAATAACCGGAAAGCGCCCGGCAGAGGGCATATTCAATGGGAAGATATCTTCCAGACACTGCGAGAAATCCGATATCAGGGTTATGTGGTGGCAGAGGTTTTTGTCAATCCAGCAGGGGAAGTGGGGCGCGGGTTGACGATCTGGCGTCCGCTAGCAAGTGATTTGATGGAAACCGCTCGAGAGACCGCTGATTTCTTAAAAAAAGGACTTGCCCATGCTAATGTTTGAACAAGGGAAGATTTTTTTTGTGCTCCTTAAACAGGTCTTCGACCAACATTACCCCGAACTGAACGAGCTTGACACGACCGTGGGTGATGGCGACCACGGTTATACCATGCAAAGAGGCACAACGGAGATCTACAAACGTATCTCCAAAGCAAATTGTCATGATTTCGCTGACTTGTTCGATACGGCAGCCATTGCCTTCGCTGAAGGCAGTGGCGGAGCTATTGGTCCGATCCTTTCTGCATTTTTTGCGGAAGGCGGGGTTTTGTTCAAAGGAAAATGTGGTCTATCGACGGGTGATCTGGCTGTTTTCATCGAAAATGGTGCTGAAGCCATCATGCAGGTGGGTGGTGCGGTGCCGGGTGACAAGACCATCCTTGACGCAATGATCCCTGCCTATAAATATTTATCACAGAATGAAGAACAGTCGCCACAAGATGTGTTGGAGCAGACCTGGCAGATCACGAAGAAAGCTGCCGAAGCAACCGCAGAAATGGTTGCACGGCAGGGTAGAGCACGCTTTTTGAAAGAAAACTCCAAAAATTATCAGGATGCAGGTGCCACGTCTTTCGCATGGATCATCTATACGCTCTGGCAAGCGGCGCTGAATGAAAAAGCGCATATAAGCGATGATACATCAACAACAGATTTTCACCCGCATGGGAAATTCCTCAATGAACCGGCAGAGATCGTTCATGAGGATAATCGCGGCTTGTCACTGGCTTATCCGGAGCTGGTGAGATTGACCGATGATGAGGTGCTCATTCGTGCCCAGCAGAAAGAGCCGGGCAAAGTGGGCATTGCCATCGGGCACGGCGGAGGACACACCCCTTCAATGGGTGGTTTTATCGGTTATGGATTGCTGGATGCCGATGTGTATGGGCCAATTTTCACTTGCGCTTCAGGGATAAAGATCTCCAGAGCTATTCAATATGCCAATCGGAAGGCAGGGGTCATCCTGCTGGTCTCCAACCATACAGGAGATGTCTTGAATGCCAGATTGGCAAAAAGAAGAGCCGAGCAAGCTGCTATTCCAGTTGAATTGGTGCTCTCCAGTGATGACATAGCCACCGCACCTCGTTCGCAATTCATCGAAAGGCGCGGATTGGGTGGTTTGCTTTTTGCCCTCAAGATCGGAGGGGCTGCTGCCGAACGAGGTTATCCCTTGGCGAAAGTAGCGGAGATCATGCGGAAAACGAACGAACGAACTGCTTCACTAGCTGTCGCGTTGAGTGCCCCCACCCACCCTGTCACAGGAAAACCATTGTTCGAGATACCGGAAGATCATTTGGAGATCGGGACGGGGGTGCACGGAGAAGCAGGTGTATATAGTGGAGTATTGAAACCCGCCCGTGAGATTGTCAACAGGGTGGTTGATAAACTGGTCAACGACCTAGAAGAATTTGATGAGAAGAAATATCTGGTCCTGCTCAACGGGTCGGGCGGTACTTCGCTGATGGAACTTCACATTCTTTTTCAAAATATCTTCGACCTCCTGGTACAAAAAGGCATCCAACCGGCGAGCTCCGTGGTTGGGTCATTCTTTACAACCCAGGAAATGAAGGGGTTTTCTCTTTCTTTATGTGCATTGACGGAAGAAATGAAATCCCTTTGGAACGACCCTGCAAGCGGAGCGTGTTTCCGTTGGCCGTACAAATAATGTATCTGGAGCATCGAATATGAGCAATACACGAAAAGTAACAGTCGGTTTGGTGGGTTTGATGACCAGACCCTTCAGAGGTCCGAAGGAAACCTATTTCAGCCAAGATGCGCGGGAACTTTCTGACTTGGTTTCCGCACTGGAAACAGATCTGATCATTTTCGACCGCGGTATTTATGATCTGTCAACAGCGCAAGAAGCTGCCCGTGAATTCAGCCAGGCAAAAGTGGATCTGATACTGATCCAGGCAAGCTCTTTTTCAGGAGGCAAATTCATCTATCCGTTTCTGGAAATTGGCGTCCATGTTGCTTTATGGGCTATTCCTGAAGGCGACCCCACCGAAGAAGGTGGTCTTCCCCTGAATTCATTCACTGCCCTGAACATGTATAACAGCATTATCAAGACCAGAACCGCTTTCAGCAAAGAACCTGTAAAATGGTTCTTTGGAAGAGCGGTCGAACAGAGTTTCAGGGATCGCTTCGAAGCATTGATTCGTGCGATCTACGCAGAGATCAATCTCAAGCATTCGCGAATTGGACTGGTGGGAGGGGTGGCAGCGGGGTTTGATAATTTGACCGTCGATCCGAGCATCCTCAAATCGAAGATCGGCGCCAGCCTTGTTGAATTTGAATTGAAGGACATCTACACACTGGCAGATTCCATTTCTGATGAAGCACTGCTGAATCGTCATTATCAGAAATTAAGAGAACAAACAAGCACATATTCTTCTGATATGGAAAGTCATTTTCGTTCAACCGCACGCTTCCAGGCAGCTTTTCAGACCTTCGTCGAAAAAAACATGCTGGATGCGGTGGCGATAAGCTGCTGGCCGGCTTTTCAAAATGACCGCCAGCTCGCCGTTTGCACTTTGCTGGGTCAGCTCAACGATAGCGGGTTGGTCTCTTCATGTGAAGGGGATGTTCCGGGAGCATTGGGAATGTTGACCTTGAATTTGCTCAGTTTAGGGAAAGTCACAACCATTATGGATATGGTCACCATCGATCCCCAAGATGACAGCATCTTGTTATGGCATTGCGGACCCACTGCTCCTTCGTTAGCTGATGAAAGGGGAATTGAAATGCAATCCCTGTGGCTGTTCGATAACGACCCCCATGCACCGCTGGGACTGCACAACAACCTGCGGCTAAAACCCGGACCGGCAACCATCCTGGGGTTCTGCCCCAGTTTTGAAAATCTATTGGTATTCGAGGGCACCCTGGATAACAAGAAACCATCCTATATTGGCAGCAGCGCATGGCTGCGTGATCTGTATATGCAGGGTGATCAGCTGGCATGTCTCGATCTTGTGCAAACCATCATGGATTCCGGATACCAACACCATTATCCCCTCGTATATGGAAAATTTGAAACAGCAGCTCATGACCTGGCAAATTTATTGGGAACCAATGTGATCGGTGCCAGCTCTTATTGATACTTGAACGAAATGGAGATATTGATTAATGCTTTTTACCCTATCTGAAATTCTAAAACAGGCTCAAAAAAAACAATATGCTGTCGTGGCTCCTGACTTTTTCAGTCTCGATTTCGCTCAAATTCTATTGGATTGCGCCAGCGAGCACCACGCCCCTCTTATTCTCAGTTATTGTCACAGTGAATTCAATACCTTCGAACTGGATGATATTGACCAATGCATTCATATTGCCAGAGAACTCTCCGATAAGCAAAATGTTCCCGTTGCACTTCATCTCGACCATGCTTTGGATATCAATATCGTTCATAAGTATCTGGATCTGGGCTTTACATCTGTAATGATCGATGCCAGTATGCGATCTTTTGACGAGAATGTAAAGATCACTCAAAAAGTAGTCAGCCTGGCTAGAACTTATCACGCCAGCGTGGAAGCAGAATTAGGGCATGTGGGAAATGGCAGTGATTATCTTGTCAGTGATCCCTCTGCTGAAGAGCTGACCAATCCTATGCAGGTAAAAGAATTCGTTAACCGCACAGAAGTGGATGCGTTGGCTGTTTCCATCGGAACCCAGCACGGATTCTACCGTGTGGCAGATTGCCTGCACCTCGATCTGCTGGAAGAGATCGCTCATATCTCCAATATACCGTTGGTACTGCATGGTACTTCCGGGACGGACCACGATCAGATAAGACAGGCTGTTCAAAGAGGCATTTGCAAATTAAATGTTTTTACGGAACTGTTCACCGCTTATCAGCAAGCATCTCTTCCCATGCCTGTCAATAATCTGAAAGATGTGAACGAAAGAAACCTGACGCGCAGGCAGGCAGTTTTCAAAAAACTCAACACTTATTTTGAATTGAGCAGCAGTTTGGGAAAAGCGAAAGATCTTCTAAATATCGCTTAGGAAAATAGCACAAACGCTTTCAAGCATCTCCACCCGGTCGACGAGCTGCGCCAGCGTTTTTCCCCACAATATCACTCCGCTGGACGGGATCAACCACATCTCGTCCTCTTTTTTTATATTTTCTTCATTGACCTTGTCTTGCGGGATCAATTTCAGTCGCTTGATCAAAGCATCTGCATCCCTCAATATCCCCTGGGGAGGGATCTGTCGCTTGTTCAGTATTGCCATCACATGACGCGGCTGGCACAGCAGTACTGCGGCTGCAGAGCTGTGCTGGTAGATATGCTGATGCCAGGTTGCATGCCTGACCAGTGCCAATTCCTCATCTTGTGGTATCTTCTCCACCCCGGCAAAGAGTAGCGTTTCTTCATCCAATAAGCTCAAAGGAACGCCAGACGGGTTGATCAGGAACTTACCGCCAGCCACCCGCATGCTCATTTCCGCCAGTGAACCGGCACAAAAGCCCCTGGTATCCAGAAATTTGGCAACAGCCAGATATTGCGCAAAGATCACACGCGATGCTACTGCACTGCGTGTGATCTTCTGTGTTTTGCGAGGTGAATTTACCAGATCAACAATCTTCCATGTTGCCCGCTGGAATTGTTTCAACATATACACCTGTTTTTCAAAATGCTCTAATCCAAATACCCCAGCGCCTTATCCTGAAGCCAGCGTAAGTGATAGATGGTTTGCGATTCGTTCAACTCCACTTCAGAATAATGCAACGGCTGACCCTGTTTGACATCCTTTGTAATAATGCCACCGACGGTCAAACCGAGTGGTACCAAGCCCTCTTGGCGTGCCACTTCAGCTTTTTCAATATTACCATATACCGTGTAACCACCCAGGTAATCTACTTTTTCACCAGCTTTCAGATCTCGCTTTGCCATGGTGATGGTCTCGGCGGTGGGAGCAGTGTGGGTCGCCAGTGTTTCTTCATGGTGGAAGAAAGCGCGCAGGATCGAAATGGGTGTTTCCAGGTTCGCCATGTGATAGGGGCGATACAAAGCCCAGTAATTGCCATAGTGGCTGACATGCAGGTAATTCAGGTCAGCCATGATCTTGGGCTGATCGGTGGTGATGATGATAAACACCCCCGGGGCGATCTTCCCCATGGCATAATCGACAGCATGGCGTGTTTCAAGGATGCCACCATTTTTTTTCGGGCAGAACACCTTTGGCAGATCTGCAACCTCCACGGTGGGACCGTGCGCTCCGCGCACTTCTGGTGCATAACCGGTTCCGTTCGCCATAGCGGTCATTTCTGCCATGGTCTTGGTGCCATCTTCAAACGCCGCCAGCATCTTGGGATTCATATTCTGTGCCTTGGCTGATTCCGCCACCGAATCGGGAGTAGCCTGGGGATGCAGCGGGTTATTTTTCCCTTTTCCGATACATACGATCTCAAAACCCAATGTATCGGCGAAGTCATACAGTTCTTTGACAGAGCCCGGCTCGTCACCAGCTACCAGGGTATAGACCACACCAGCTGCTGCTGCCATCTTCGCCAATTGGTAGCCCACCACCACATCTGTCTCCACATTCATATTGACCACAGATTTGCGTGCCAAGATGGCATCATAGCAGAATTTTGCACCTACTTCTGGGATACCGGTCGACTCGACCACAATATCCAGGTTGGGAATCTGTACGATCATATCCGAAGTGTGACAGGCAATGCGCTTGCCATTTTCGACCGCCTGTGCTGCTTTTTCGGGATCGTCATCATTTTTCACAAGCAGTGCTTTGTCGACACTGGCTTCCTGATAAGCTTCATAAGCACGATCTTTTCGTACGTCCGCAACCGCGGCGACCTTGATGCCATGCATTTTTTCGATCTGGCTGATCAACCCGGTGCCCATTTGACCGGCACCCAACAGCCCTACCCGTACAGGTCGCTTATTCTCCTTTTCGAATTTATACAACAACTCTTTAAAGGACATTCCATATCCTCCAAAATTCAACTTCCTTCAATTTTGATTTCTGTGCCAATTGCAATAGCCGGGATGTGTTTTTCTTCCACATTCACATCTCCAGGCAGACGGGCTGTATCCTCACCGCTGAATTTGAGGATTAAATGTCCCAGATTCGCCAGATTTGTATTGGCAACTTCTCCAACTGACAGTACCTTGAATCCTTCGGAGCCGATATACACCGTATCCCCAGATTCGACAGGTTTTATCAGGTCTTTTGCATCGTGGATGATAGAAAACTCCACTAATTCTTCAGGCGCTTTCTCTCCAAAAAAAACCAGAATGCCAGCCTGTTTAAATTCATCGACCAATGGACCGATCGAGATGACTTTTCCCTGATATTTGATCATGGTCCACTCCTTTTTTTAAATCCGAAAACGAACCTCCATCATTTTTCACAATAGAAGTTATTTTCGCCAGATGTTAATGAACTTTTAGCAGGTCAGTCTAGTACTTCAATATCTTCCATCCGTACTCCTGAAACAAAAATGTCTTCAGTGATGAAACGGAAAAGTGGACCAGATGGTGAAGTAGGATAAATGTCGACCGTGGGCACTTTCTTCATTGGGTAAACACCCACTCGGGCGGTGCCACCGCAGTCGATCACACATACTGCAATTTGTTCAAATGGAGCACGAGATTTAAAACCGTCAAAAGTTGTTCCGCCCGTCAGTTCAGCGATTTTCGCAGCTAATGGATGAATGCCACCGCCGGTAACGGAGTAGATCAGATTCTTTTCATCGGTTGGCTCGATAACCAGTGGACCACCCCAACCTTTCGGTCCAGCTTTGATCTTTATCTTCTTATATTTCTTATCAGCCATGTTTTCGGAACCTCTTTTTTCTTATTCTTACATTTCAATTATAATAAGTGTGTGTGTGGTGAAGGGGGCAGGTCTCACGATCTGCCACCCTTCACGCCTTTTTCCCAATTATTTAAGCAGAATATAATCCAAAGCTTGCCAACCAGGCCAACACAACAGAGATGGGTCCGGTGACGAATCGGGAGAACAATACTGCCGGAACGCCGATTTCAACGGTTTCGGGTTCAGCCTCACCCAATGACAGACCTACCGGGATGAAATCACAACCAACCTGCGGGTTGATCGCGAACAAAGCCGGGAGTGCCATTTGTGGAGGAATTGCGCCTTCACCGATCAAAGTTCCCAACAGTGTACCGATGATCTGGGCGATGACCGCGCCAGGTCCCAGCAGTGGGGAAAGAACAGGGAATCCAATGATCAGGGTCATGACCAGCAGACCGATCAGGCTGGATGCCAGGGGAGCCAGGGTGTTTGCCAGAAAATCACCAACACCAGTTGCCAGGATGATACCGATGATCATGGAGATGAATGCCATGAACGGTAATACGTTCTTGATAACCTGGTCAATTGATTCACGACCTGCCTGATACAGCAGACCAACAACTTTCCCTACACCACGTCCGATTTTTTCAAGAAATTTAGCCATGATTCTCTCCTATTTCTTTTCCGCCGCTTTGCGACCCATCATAACGGCAGTGATCGCTTCGGTTAAGATACCGCGGATCAAAATTACAACCAGACCGACCAGCAGGTAGCGGATAGCCAGATCGCCTAAAGGTAAACCAAGGGTGGTGATGCCGGCTGCGATACCAGCCCAAACGAAATACTCACCGGGGTTGACGTGCGGGAAGAGTCCCAACGGTGGGTGCACGAAACTGACAGCGGCATCGTAGAAAGCTGGTTTGTAGCGTTCGGGTAAGAAACGTCCCATGGTGTATGCCATTGGGTTGGTGAAAAAGAACACTGCTACAAAAGGCAAGATCATATAGCGCAAAGGATAATAGAGAATACCGGGGCGCGCGGCTACCTTACCAAGATTTTCAACCTTTTCAGGTCCGATCATTGCAATCAATGCATTGACCGCGGTCATTAGGACTATCAACAGAGGAATGATCCCAGTGACCAGTCCAACGAATGTCTGACCACCTTGCTGGAATACTCCAATGAAGCCCTCAGCAAATTTTGCTAATCCTTCCATTGTGAATAACCTCCAAAATTTTTTGTTTTTAAATTGCCGACTTTCAATTACCTCTTATTTGATCTTCTTATGAAACACCTCCTTTTTTTTAATTTTCTACATTAACCCCCGAAGAATTCTCATCCGGTTGTGTGTCAATTTGTGCCTGGGCGGCTGCCTCGGCAGCTTTTTTTCTGGCGTGTTCCACCTGATCGACAGCATTGATAAAGGCACTGCGGATCTTTTTCGATATAGGCAACTCCACACTCTCATCTTTCACTTGAGTGAGCGTAAGCCCCACTAATTCATTTACGGGTTTTAAACCGGCAAAAACGGTCCATCCAGAAAATTGTTCGGCATGGATGATCTTTTCTTGATCATCGAATACTAATACCCCATAAGCGCGTCTCTTATACATGGAACCTGACATACCTACTGCCGTAGGTCCCATTTTCTTCATTTTCTTTAGACGTTGATTATAGCGACGCATTTGCAGAAAAGTCATCGCGTATTGAATGACCCAAGCAACTACAAAAGCAACAATGATGGTTGATCCAAGCTGCATCTCAACTCCGTTTTTTCGGTTTTTCTTATTCCACCAATCGTTTTCCTATTTCCGAATCGGTTATCAAAACACTAAGTAAATTACCAATAAGAGATGCTTTTACTACTTCATATTTTTCGGGACCGGCTGCGATCCCAACAACTTTTTTAATACTTTTGTACTGCGCAAAATCCAACCCAATGATGCGGTTGTTGATTTCATTTTTGATCGCCTCTCCATTGGCATCCATGAAACGAAGTCCCACATCCCCCACGGCGCCTTGTTTCTCCAATTGCACCAATTCATCCGGTGAAAGGATGCCATATTTAATGACCGGTGAGCTGGAAGTAGGTCTTCCCAGACCGACGATGGCGATATCGGCTTTTTTGCCCAGTTCCAGGGTTTCTTCAATCTGCTGGTCTTGCCGCAACGCATCGCAGATTTCTTTGGTAGGCACAATGCCCGGCGCCGATAAAAGGCGAGCTTTTGCGCCAAAGGTCTGCGCCATGCGGATGGTCAGATCGGCAGCATACATATCTGCCTGCGATGAACCCAACCCTCCCAGCAACTGGACGATGCGCATACCCGGCCAATTATTGCTGTGCAGGGCATCTACCATCGCCAGCATGGTGCCGCCCCAGGTGATGCCGATGATCTCATCACCAGAGATGACTCGGTCCAAGAAATCGGCGGTCGCCATCCCGATGGCTTGCAGGGTGCGTTGATGATCATTCTTGACAGGTACTAGAATGACCTCATCGACATTGTATTTCTTTTCTATTTTGTTCTCTAACTCAATATCCGCATCGATCTTCGGTTCTTGAATAGAGATCTGCACCAGTTTTTCCCGGCGCGCTTTTTCCAGCAACCGCCCTACTTTAATACGCGACAACCCAAATCTCGCCCCTATCTCCTGTTGAGTCAATCCATCATCATAATAAGCGCGGGCTATCTTGTACATCAGTTTTTGCGTGATCGGATCAGTCGCCATAAGTGTTCATATGCTCAATACTGTTCTTTTGTTCACCTGCTATTATAGCATGTTTCATACTGAAAATCAAGCATTTAAATGAGCAGTGTGAATCACCAATGAAAATATCACCCATAAATGACTACATGAATAATGATAGGTTGAATCTTCAATGATGAATTGATTCCCAACAATTTATAATCAGGGTTACTCTGCACGATTGGCAGCAATTCTATAGAATGCCATTAAAATGATGATAGAAAAAACAAAAAAAAGAGGCAACATGGAAGAGATGCACGCAGTGATCTACAAGGGACCCGGAGACTATACATTGGAAAAAATGCCCATTCCATCCATCTCTGATAATGCAGTGTTGATGAAGGTAGATGCGGTGGGCTTGTGCGGTTCGGATCTGCGCACACTCAAATTCGGGCATCGCAAGGTCACCCCTCCTTATGTCCTGGGGCACGAGATCAGCGGCACGATCCAGGTTTCCGGAGCGCTGGTTGACCCCCGCTGGTCACCCGGCATGCGCCTGGCGCTGGCACCGGTGGTTTATTGCGGCACCTGTCATTTTTGCCGGCGTGGTCAATTTGAGTTATGCCAGCACTACCGCGAGATCGGGCAGACCTGGCCGGGAGGTTTTGCCGATTACATTGTCCTCCCGCAAGATGCCCTGCAGCACGGGATTATCAATCCCATCCCGCCAGGGTTGGATGCCGTACCTGCCGCTCTGGCTGAACCGCTGGCAGCCTGCCTGCACGCCATAGATCTGGTCGACTTACGCAACGTGCACAGCGCCGCCATCTTCGGTTCCGGCGCCATTGGATGTTTGCTACTGCAACTGCTGCGCAACCAGGGTTTGCACTCTATCATCATCATCGACCCCAATGAGACACGCCTTCACATTGCCCAGCATTTCCAACCCAGTCACAGCATTAATGCTTCCAACGAGAATGCCGTAGAGAGGATCCAATCTATTACCAACGATGTGGGAGTCGATCTCATCTTCACCGCCACCGCAGCGCCCGTGGTACAACAGCAAGCTCTGGAAAGCATCAGCAAAGGCGGACAGATCGTGGTGTTCGCCGGTCTGCCCAAGGGGCAATCTGTGATCCCTTTCGACCTCAACAAAGTGCATTACGATTGCATTCGCCTGATCGGATCCAGCATCTATGCTCCCCACCACCATCAAGAAGCGCTGCGCTTGATCGGCGAAGGTCACGTCCATGTCGAGCGCATCATCTCAACATACCCATTGATCGAATTCCGGCAGGGTGTACAGGCCGCCATATCTGGCAAGATCATCAAAGCGGTCTTCATTCCTTAAGATATAATCAACCAGTATCCTAATATCAATAGCGAGAAAAACAGCATGACTTCCTATACTCTGATCTGCCCCAAATGTAAATCCACAGATATCTCCGTTCAGGTTATTGCAGATACCCATACAAAAAAACGTTCTGCCCTATGGTGGATCTATTTTCTATTGATCGGTTGGGTGATCGAGGTGCTGATGTGGTTGTTCGTCACACTGCCCATGCTGCTCATTCGTATTTTCCACCACCGCCCATTGGAGACGACCATGCAGAAGCTGGCAGTCTGCCAGCACTGTGGGCATCAATGGAAATTGAAGCGCAATTAAGAAATCAATCAGCCTGTGCAGCCGAAATATAGCTATCCTGGCATTTGATCCACTCTAGAAAATCTTCCGCAGACATGGGTTTGCCCATGAAATACCCCTGCCCGTATTTACAGCCTGCCCGCACCAGCCAATCATAATCTTCCTGTGACTCGATCCCTTCTGCTACTGTTTCTACCTCGATTGACTTTGCCAATGAAATGGCAGTTCGCACGATCTTTTGGTTCTTGGGCTGGCTGTGCACATCTTTCACAAAACGCTGGTCGATCTTCATATAATCGATCGGCAGCATCTGGATGTATTCCAGCGAAGAATAGCCGGTGCCAAAATCGTCCAGGGCGATCAGTGAACCTATATCTTTCAAGCGTCGTAATGCCTCACTCGATCTTTCGACATCTTTCATGATGACCGTTTCAGTGATCTCAAAAACAATACGTTTCGGATCAATATGGTATATTTTTAGCAACTCTTCATATTTTTGGATCCAACTGTGATCCAACAACAAACGGGTTGAAAGGTTGATTGCCAGTGAGCCCTTATAACAATCCCATTCGGCCAATTGTTTAATAGCTTCTTCTAATTCCCAGTCATGGATAGAATACAAAAGAGATGTGTGTTCCAGTGTCGGAAGGAAGCGCATAGGAGGGATCATCTCCTGCCCATGATGATTCCAGCGCAATAATGCTTCCACACTCTTCAACGTTCCATCTGCCAGGTTTAATACAGGTTGGTAGTGTAAGTTGAATTCACGCCGTTCGATTCCACCTTGCACATCGCCCAGTAATACCTGGTTGTCTCTGGCAGTATCGAATTCTTCCTCTTTGTAGATCCAGTATTTCAATTCCTTTTCGCTGGCTATTTGGGCTGCCACACTCCCCTTTTGCAGGAAAAATGTCGGGGAGATATGCTTGACATTATCAATGGCAATACCGATACTCACATTGATAAAAACAGGGATGCCATTGACCTCAAACGGTGTCTGTAATTCTTGATGAATGGAATCTGCCACAGCGCGGCAAAATTCTTCTCCTTTTTCCGCTCTAAGTACAATGCACATCAAATATGGAAATAATTGATAGACACTCTCTGATTCTCCCAGGGCTTTTTTCAGCCGTGCTGAAACGTTGGTATTGAGATCATTCATCTCTTCCAGTCTCAACACTCGGGTTATCCTAGAATGGTTATCTACCTGGATAACAAAGATGGCATATTGCACATCTGCCTCGATCTCTTTTATCATACGATCAAGATCAAGATACAGGTGAGAGCGATTGGGAAGACCGGTGTTCCGGTCAAAGAGTGCCATTCGTTGGATTTCCTGTACCTGTTTTTTCGCCAGTGAAAACATCGACCCCAGTGTCATCCCGACGATCACAAAAATACCCATACGATACAACCAGTTAACGGTGGTTTGCATCTCCCCCGTCTGGATATTCAGGGGCATATAAGGACCCAATACCAACCCGGCTAAGATTCCAACAATGATCCCACCAGGGACATTGAAAAAGAAAGCAGCCAGAATGATGGAGAGATACATGGTGTGGGAGTAAACATATTTGATCCCACCTGTCGTATGCACAAACAAGCCCGATCCAACCATCAAAACCAGAATGAGCAGGATTTGCCATACCACCCCGATATGGATCGGAGCATAGAACAGATCTTCCCGCAATGAAAGACGATCTTCTTTTTTTGCCATATTTAAAGTTCCCTCTTACATATTCATTATTATTAAACCCTATACCCTCGCGAACCTTAAATCATCATATCCGTCGTTTCATTGAAACCGGTATCAGCTATTTATTAATATTATGGATCAAAAAATCTATTTTTCAATATGAATATCGATAATCACTCACGGGCAGATCATATTGACAGGTGCAGGTCTTGGTGAAGGTCTCCCCCGGTGCAAATTCCATGTTATCCGGGATATTCTCAGCGATGAACTTGGCTTTGTTGCATGGCAGGGGTGTATTGGTCGGTTCCTGCGGTTACTATTGTTGAGGGGGTTGTTGTTGGGCAGGGAACTTTTAGTCGATATGACAAGGTTAGCTAGAAAAACAAGGAAAATAAATTAGAACAATTTTGTTTCTCTCTGCCAGAATCTAACACCTTGATCGAATCACTTTTGTTACGACTGCACAACGTTTCCCTATCGTATTGGCGAGATCTTTCGGTCACCAGGTTCCCTCCGGATGACGATAGAATCGCATCCTTTTTCATATCAATAACTTGTTTATCTATACACAAACCGCCTGATCCATACGTCATGCAGAGCGCCAGCGAAACATCTCACCCGAGCACAACCGCTTCGAGATCAGGCTTTAAACAAGGTCGTCAAGAAAACTAAACATCCCTATCAATAATTCCGGGAGAATCTATCCTCAGAAAATTCCCCAATCAACTCCGGTGAGGATAGACCATACTTTTCGTCTTGTTTTTTGATCTAATAATAGCATTTGATGATCTGCGCGATGGCGAAGATGACATAAGCGACCAGGGTAAAAAGGACGAACAAGCGCAGCCAGGCTTTGAAAGCACTGCCGTACTTCTGTTTCTGCAAGTTCCAATTGTTGTGCGGGTCATTACTGTCCCTGCCCACCCCTGATAGCGGTCCCCACATGAAGCTGGATCCCAGACCGATCAGGAAGCTGGCTGGCAACACCGAAATAAAAGCATGCAGGATACAGGTGGACATTGTTCTTCTCCTTCATAGGCAAAAAGAAATATAAAAGCTATCTGTAATTATATGATCTGGCTGGCCTGCATGGATCAAATAGAAAATGTGTGCACATTCAGAATGTGACTTAATCCGGAATTTCATGCAACTGATTTCAGAGGAAATTGGCAATAATCGAACCCCAGTTCACAAAAAATATCCAACCATTGGAAACCAATAAAAAAATAATTGATCCGCTGCATCCTCTAAGAGAGTAAACCCTTGAATTTTTCGATCATATCCGTTGCTTTTATGATCGCGCCGCAAGCCGGACATTTGAAGAGTGAACCACTAGAGGGAACATCACAGGCATGCCCGCACTGAGGACACTGAATAGCCTGAAGCTGGATACCTTTACTGCCCAATTGGTCAATAATGGAATTGAAATCTATATCGATATTGATGATCTTCTGAGTCTTTGTGACAAGGAGTTTATCGGTATATTTATGCTCCTTTCGATCAATAAAGCCATCGTAAAATTTCCCTTCAATGTTAAGTGAGATCATATCCTCCACATCCGTCACCCAATTCTGCTCACCGTGGAGACCTTCAATACAACGATCGATGAGAGCCAGATCAGACTGGAATTCTTCCACAAAAGGGATGATTTCCAAGAAACCCCCTGTTCGACACCCATCATGCATCGCCTTGTAAAAACGAGCACTGGCTAACTGTCTTATCATCGTATCGGCAACTATTCTTTCCCATTCCTTTAGAAAAGACTGGCATGCTTCGTCTTTCACCCTGGAGAATTTTACGAGAGTTGGTTTGGTTTTATTGACATAAGAAATTTCCACACAGGAATAACCAGAAGAACTGCGGATGCCTTTTTCTTTATGACATGAAATACTCACCAGATAATGCAACCCGTCCATACGATTCGGATTCAAGCGATTCATGCTCTGTTTGTAGTCATTACAATAATAGGGAATAAAGAAATTGATCTCTTTTTTTGCCCTTTGATTCTTTTGAAAATAAAACATGATCATGGGGAAAATTTCTTTTTCAACAGCTGTCATCATCGTCCAAATTCCGCCAAGATCGTTACCATCGAAATTCATTTTTCCACTGACTTCGATATTTCCATGAATAATTTCTTCCACCATATCACCTCGTACATGTTTTGTGAAATATGAACTGCATTGATTATATATAGAAATATCTCAATGCTATCGATTAATCTGTCGATGGTTTGGCGATAAATTCTTTGCCCCAACTATCACAAGCCTTCACTTTTTTCAATGAAATTGATCCTTAACAAGGGGATCATATAGGAAAATTGGAATGAGCGACGAATTGAGGTTCTTCTCGGTATTTCCGATGTCGGATATTTCAAAATCTTTTTAATGATTATATAGTTTTTTGTACAATATTACGTACATTGATATGTATTATATTTTATGTTATATTATGTAAATAATTTTGTAATATTTTGACAAGTAACAAATTTTGGAGGAGAGATATGTTAACCGCGACGGCGTCCGTAACTGAATTACGGGAAGAACTATCTAGCTATTTAGATAAGCTAGAAACACAAAAGTCAGTAATGATTGTTCGTCATAGCAAACCTGCAGGATTTCTTGTTTCAAATGATCTGATGGAAGTTATCTTCGAATGTCTTGAGGATCTGGAAGATCGTCGTGATGCAGTTGAAATTCTGCAAGAAATCCATAGTGGTTCTAAAACATACAGTCATAACGAAGCTTGGGAGGGTACAGATGTATGAGCCATGAGTTAAATTATTCTGAGAAAGCAATTGATAATATCAAATCAATCACAAAGGGGGATAAGCCATCTGCAAAATTACTTAAAGAAAAAATCAAATCCCTTGAAGACGACCCTTTCCCCCACGGCATTAAGAAAGTATCTGAAGATATTTACCGTATTAGATGTGGTAATTATCGAGTAATCTATAGTGTTGAGAATAAAAAAATATACATACTTTGTATTAAGCGTAGAAATGAGAATACTTATAGCGACTTAAAACATTTTAATAAAATAATCGACGATATAAAAAAATAAACAGTGAAGATTAATTTTATCTACTGATAATTATTCCAACTTTCACACTCGGAGGATCATCAAAAAAGTTGCAACGCAGCGTTATGATAAGTTCTATAAAATACCCCTTATATACTGCGAGTAGCGCGGGTGGGACTCGAACCCACAAGGGTGTGAACCCGGAGGATTTTAAGTCCTCTGCGTCTGCCTAATTCCGCCACCGCGCCACAAGTTCCAATATTTTACATCAAATTGCATCCCTTTCACAGGGTATTAGTCCCAATTGCTTTCTTAATCCCGCTTGATACCCAGCAGCTTGCTCAATTTCACCATACCGCTGGCTTTGATGTGCTCCAGCGGCGAGAGCCGTTCGGTCAGCATGCTGGCATGCTGGATGCTCTCGCGCAGTTCCCGGGCATTGTGAAAATCCGGCAGGCTGAGGGTCGCCAGCCCCACCTCACCATAGGTGTGCGCGTCCGAGCCGACCGTGAAGGGCTTGTGCCACTGTTCCGCCAGCTCCAATGCCAGTTCGTTGAACTCCGCCTTGAAGCAGCGCGCGTTGAACACCTCCACCGCGTCCACCAGTGGCAAAATGGTCTCCAGCTCGCCCGGCTTCCACATGGCGCGGAAGGCGTCTTTGGGATGCGGCAGGGCGATGAAAGCACCCTGTGCTTTCAACAACGCGATGGTCTGCAGCACTGGCAGTCTGGCGGGAACTTCCTCTTTCAAAAAATAACCGATCACTTCCCCGCTGGTGGTCTGCACTTCTTCCGACACCACCACCAGTTCCGGATCCATCTCGCTGGCTTTCAGGGCGCCCGCAATGGTATCGTGATCGGTGATACACAAGCGCTGGATGCCCATTGCACGCGCTGTTTCCAACAATTTTTCCAGGCGGTTGCTGCTGTCGGGTGAATAGCTTGAATGGCAGTGAAATTCTGCCCGCACTGTTTTATTCATCCTGATAGATATCTCCACTGGGTGGTTCCAGGGTTACTTCGGGGCGACTGATCTTGGTCAGGTAGTTACCCCACGGGTAAGCCTCTACCACGCTATCACCGTTCTCCAGCGTCCCTTCGCAGAACTTGGGCTTTTCGAAAGCCTGGTAACCGCTCAACACGAAAGGCAGCCCGCCCTCTGCCAGCACCCATTCACCGTTGAATTTGCGCGCCAGGTGGATGTGGATGCCCGAAGAGCTACCGCCATCACAGGAGGGGTGCCCGATGCGCTCGTCGCGATTGACATAATCACCCACCTGCACCTTATCCGTGCTGGCAACATGCATATACAGCAGGTCCCAGCCGGTCTGTTCGTAACCATCCCCATCCAGGTCCAGCACCACGATGCCGTTGCCCCCGCGCACCACCAAACCAGATGCGGCTGCCAGCGCCCATTTATTGGAAACACCACAGCCCGCGCGGTCAAGGGGTGGCGCAAAATCCAGCGCTGCTGCCGGACTTTCCTTACCCCACGCTTCATGCGGACCGCAAGTATAGTTCCAGGTCTGCCCATCGGCAAACGGCAGCAGCAGTTCCGGCTGCAGCGTTCCCGCCGGGAAGAGCGGTTCCACCTTTGCCGCGCGTTCCCACATATCACCAAACAGGCGTTCATGCACTGCGGGAATGGCATTCTCGCCGTACAGGGCTGCCTGCCATTCGGCAAGGGTGGAGATGTTTGCCACATAGCTCATCACCGCCACCGTGCCGGCGTTCAGGCCGGGAGCCAGACGCAGGGTGGTGCCATCGCTGAAGGTCAGATCGGTCAGGGTGCCCGCCCGCCAGCCGTAATAGCCGATCTCGAGCTGGCTGATCACCAGCCCCAGTTGTTTGTATAAGCCACCCTTGTTGGATTTGGTAAAACCGTAGGGGTAGTTGGATTGATCCGGGGTGGCAGGCTGTCCGCTCACCCACCCGCTGCGTTGTTCCAACAGGGTCAGCAGGATGCGCGGGTTGATGGAATATTCGATGGCGATCTGGTTGAGGATCTGCGCCCCGGGCGTGGTGCCCGCCGTCATCAATTCGGAGTAATCCGCCAGCTTGCCGTCCTGCTCATCGACGAATGCCAGTGCGTCAAAACCGATGGTCGAGGGTGAATACACGATATCGCTGTCGGGGATGAGCAACTCGTGCGGGGTGGTTTTCCCCAGCACATCCGGGATGAACAAGCGCGTTTCCGGTGGCAGCAACAGATCTTCCACTACCCCATCCGGGAAGAGGATCACCTTCGCTTCCACCCCGAAATGGGCTGCCACCGCTGCCAGTGTATCACCCGATTGGGTATAGTATTCGACATAGTCATCCGGCAGAGCATCCTGTGTGGGGGTTACTATAGGGATATCCGTCACTTCCACGGTGCCGGTAGGGTTTTCTCCCGTTACCATATTGGAAGATACTCCGCAGCCCATCAATATGCTCAATAACAATATACCTGCCAGCCATTTACCAGCTAATTTCATTTTCATCATTCAAATACTCAGAAGCTTCCACGATTGTATCATTGCGATTCAAGGTTCCTTCATATTGACTGTCTGAACCCGCCGATATCCATCCACTTAATATAAAGGGCAGATCGCGGTCGGCAGCCACCCATTCGCCATTATACCGCCGCGCCAGGTGCAGGTGGGTACCGCTTGAATACCCGCCCTCACATGAGGCATAGCCGATCACATCGCCAGCTTGCAACACGCTTCCAGGTGCTGCCCGCCCTGTACTGCTGATGTGCATGTACAGCACCACCCAGCCGCTGCGCACATCGCCATCCCCGCTCAGGTCTTGCAACACCGCTCCGTTTTCCGCGTAACTGACCATCCCATCTGCCACAGCACGCACTGCCTGCTCGCTCTGGTAGCAGCCCCAGTTCTCTCCGGGCGGCGCCAGGTCAATGGCTGCCCAGGCAGCCCCATCCCCCCAGGCGGAGTGCGCTCCGCTGGTGTAGTGCCAGCGTTCCTCCTGCGCGAAGGGCAATTGCATAAGCGGTTGTGTGAGATCCGCTGGCAATGGTTCCCCGCTGTCATATTGATGGGGATCGCCAAATAAGCGAACATAATCAGCATAAAAACCCAGCGGCGAGATCGCCAGTTCCCAATCGTGCTGATCCATGAATAAGGCAAACAGGTACTGCACGGCAGCGCCGGCGTCGTTCAACTCCGCATCCAGGTTAATCTGAGTGCCATCCGGCAGGGTAAAGCCATCCAGCGCGCCCACTTCATGCGTGTAAAATCCGCGATTCAACTCATTGGCAGCCCACGAAAGCTGCGTGAACAAACCCGCACGGCTGGTATCCGCCGGATTGATGGGATACAGTTCTTGATACGGTGGATCTGCTTCCGTCACCCAGCCACAGCGGTATTCCAGCAGCGCCAGCAGCAGGCGCGGGTTGACCGAATACAGCAGGCTGATCTCTTCCACGATCTCTGCTCCGCTCAAAGTGCGCCCTTCCACCTCTTCGCTGTAGCTTGCCAGGTAACCATCGCTGCTTCGGATGAACGCCGTAACTTCAAAGCCCATCTGCCCTATGCCATATACCAGCTCGGAATCCGGCAGCAGATTAACCCGGTTGGGTACGTTGTTGGCAGTACCCCCGTGGTTAATGGATAAATCCCCACCCGCTCTCGCACAGGCAGGGATGAATATCAATAGGATTAGAAAAAACGAACTGCGCAGAAAAAGATCACGGTGTTTCATCATCCGATATGGATTGGCAGGGGTTTGCCTGCCAGCAGGTGCACATGGATGTGGAACACGCTCTGCCCGGCGTTGGGTCCGGTGTTGATCGACAGGCGATAGCCTGCCTGATCCACGCCCTGCTCTTTGGCGACCAGCTTTGCCACGTACACCAGATGCCCTACCAGTGCTTCATCCTCTGCGTTCATCTCATTCACCGAAGAGATGTGTCTGTTCGGCACGATCAGGATGTGCAGCGGCGCCACCGGGTGGATATCCCAAAAGGCGGTAGCCAGTTCATCGCGGTAGAGAACACGACTGTCGATCTCCCCGGCTGCGATCTTGCAGAACACGCAGTCGGATGCCATCTTATTGCTCTTTTTTTCCGGCGATGAAAGCCTGTGTTTCAGCCAATGCCATATCATCCTTATATTGGCGCGGCGGGGTCTTCATGAAGTAGGATGCCGGTCCATACAGCGGTCCGCCAATGCCACGGTCCATGCCCAATTTCACACAGCGTAGCGCATCGATCACCACGCCGGCGGAGTTAGGGGAATCCCATACTTCCAGTTTGGCTTCCAACTGCAGTGGTACATTGCCGAAGGTGGTGCCCTCCATGCGGATATGCGCGAACTTGCGGTCGGTCAGCCACGGCACGTAATCGCTGGGACCGATATGGATATCGCCCTCGGGCAGTTCATACGGCAGCATGCTGGTGACGGCACCGGTCTTGGAGATCTTCTTGGATTCCAGACGTTCGCGCTCCAACATGTTCATAAAATCGGTGTTGCCTCCGAAATTGAGCTGGTAAGTGTGATCCAGACGCACCCCGCGATCCACGAACAGGCTCGCCAGCATGCGGTGCAGGATAGTGGCACCCACCTGCGATTTGACATCATCCCCGATGATGGGTAATTTCTTCTCGGCAAAGCGCGGCGCCCAGTAGGGAGAGCTGGCAATGAAGACCGGGATGGCGTTCACCATGCCGCAACCAGCTTCCAGGATCTGCTCCACGTACCATTTGGTTGCCATTTCGGAGCCCACCGGCATGAAGTTGATCACCACATCCGTCTTGGTTTCCTTCAAGATCTTGGCAACGTCATCAGTCGGTCCGGGCGCTTTTCTGACGATCTGACCCACATACTTACCGATGCCATCGTGCGTCATGCCGCGATACACCTTCACGCCCATCCCGGGCACGTCCGCAAAGCGGTAGGTGTTGTTGGGGAAAGCATAGATGGCTTCTGACAGGTCCTTGCCGACCTTGGTATCCACCACATCAAATGCGGCGGTGAATTCGATATCCCGTATATGATAACCACCCAGGTTGACATGCATCAACCCCGGCACGCGGTCATCGTCCTTGGCATCCTTATAGAAATGAACGCCCTGTACCAGGGCGGAAGCGCAGTTCCCTACGCCGATGATGGCAACCCGTACTTTTTGCTCCTTGCTCATGCTTGCCTGCTCCTTATGGAAAAGTGTTGTGGTAATTCTATCACCACTGGGTTTACGCCTGGAAAGCAGAAGTTCTAATACGATCTAATCTATTTGTAATATACCATCACAACTTTATACTCAACTGCAGCACCCAATTATTTTTTATGTAAACTTTAGTCATATTCACAATTCGTCCATAATAATAAGTAATATATTACTTATTATGACAGTTATTATGATTTAATATGTAATATATTATCTATTATATTGCCATTATTTCAAATTTATGATATAGTTAGACAAACAGAACATTATTTACTATCTGTAAAATATTACCTATTATAAATAGATTTAGCTATTATTGCGCCAATTATTACCTGTTATCTAATGGACGGAGGTATTTGTTATCCATGACATACAAAATTGATTTTTCAATTGCATCAAGTTCACAAATAGAAATAGCACTCGGCAATCGGATAGAAAATATAAGATTATCTCGTAATATCACCCAAGCAAAACTTGCAGATGAGGCAGGCGTCGCACTGAGGACCATCAGTCGTCTTGAAAAAGGACAAAATGTCTCTCTGGATACTTTTATCAGGGTTCTAATAGCTCTGGGAATCCAACATAATCTCTCAGGATTATTGCCAGATCCAAGTGTAAGACCTATTGAACGGGTAAATATCGGAGGCACCGAACGGAAGCGGGCAAGAGCCAATAAATCAACCAAAGAGAGTGGTCCATGGTCGTGGGGGGACGGGATCGATGATGAGGATTCATGAATGATGCGAAAGTTTTACTTTGGGGTAGTGTAATCGGTGCCGTTTCTTGGTTAGAAGACAGAGAAATTGGAGTTTTTCAATATTCTCCCGATTTTCTTAATAGCGGTATTCAAATATCGCCACTTATGATGCCGTTAAACGAATTTCCTTTCGAATTTCCTGCACTCGCTCGAAATACTTTTAAAGGATTACCAGGTTTATTAGCCGATTCGCTCCCAGATAGATTCGGAAATACACTTATAGATGCCTGGCTTTCATCCCAGGGACGAACAGCTGCAAGCTTCAACCCCGTTGAACGTCTTTGCTATACAGGTACTCGGGGCATGGGCGCACTTGAATTTGAGCCTGCCCTATTCGGACCAACTTCGGATTCAAGTGTAATTGAAGTAGAAAAACTTGTGGATCTGGCAAATAAGATTTTGGAGCAACGCGCAAGCCTGAATGGAATTCTTACCGGCAAAGACGATCGAAAAGCGATGGAAGATATTTTGCGCGTCGGAACATCCGCGGGAGGTGCACGAGCCAAAGCCATCCTGGCATGGAATCCAGAAACAAATGAATTCCGATCTGGACAAGTGAAAAATGAGCCCGGTTTTGAACAATGGTTGCTAAAATTTGATGGGGTTAAAAATAATCGCGATAAAGAACTCAACGATCCGCTTGGGTATGGCAAAATCGAATACGCATATCACCTTATGGCATTAGAAGCAGGTATCCGGATGACAGAATGTCGGCTTCATAACGAAGGAGGTCGTAGTCATTTCATGACAAAACGGTTCGATAGAACTGTCAATGGTGATAAATTGCATATGCAATCACTGGGTGCTATGGCACATTTTGATTATAACCAACCCGCTAGTTACTCCTATGAGCAAGCCATAGGCGTATTAAAAAGATTGGGGTTGCCTCGAGAAGATTTAGAGCAGCTGGTATTACGAGCCATGTTCAATGTAATTGGTCGAAACCATGATGACCACGTAAAGAACATTGCATTTTTAATGAATCGACATGGGATATGGCGACTATCCCCGGCATATGATATCTCTTATTCATATGATCCAAATGGGCATTGGACAAATCAACATCAAATGAGCATAAATGGAAAACATGATTCATTTACACGCCAGGATTTAATTTCATTAGCTAATTTTGCTGGAATTAAAACAGCTCAGGCAACCGATATGCTTAATCATACGATCGGCGTAATCTCCAGATGGAATGAACTCGCAAAAGAAGTTGGAATTGAAAAAAAACGCGTCGAGCAAATTCAGAAAAACATGAGAACTTATTTGTCAAGTTAGGTTTGATGAAGTGTAGTGTCGCAAATAACTCTATTTTGATAACCGACTATAGATGGTAGTCAACAACAGGATCGCCGACCTATCATACCCCACCCAGCCACAATTTCGCGACCCCGCAGTGCAATGGATAGCAAATTTTCTAACTGCAATCTCAAAAAGTTGAGCTATTGATGGCTTGCAGTTCATCCATGAAGCTGATATAGCTATGAAACATATTATCAATTACAGAAAGTAATATTCCTTGCGCCTTTTGATAACTCCTATAGTATAATTTTTCCATTAGTACAATTTAATAATGTTGAGGTGACCCAATGCCCGGAAGTTAGGGTGTAAAGGTGGAAGCTGGTTCAAGTCCAGCGCTGTACCGCAACTGTAAGTCATTTTTGACAAGCCAGGATACCTTCCTCAACAAAACTCTTTTTGAACCCTTCTCGGATTAAGGAGGTAGAGTATGGCAAATACTTGTTTACCTAATACATAAAACCCGACCCGAAAGGTCGGGTTTGTTTTTTCCAAAAGTCCATCATAAAACAGGAGATTAATATGTTTCGTAAATATTTTTTACCGATTTTTTTAGTTCTTGCTTCTTCTCTGAGTGCATGCAATGGAACCACCCCAATTGCAAGTGAATCACCTGCAGCGACAGCAGTGATTGCGGAGTCAATTGACACAGCACCGATGTCAGTCTTCCCGATGACCATAACAGATAGCAGTGGACGCGAAGTAACAATCGATACCGAACCCGCGCGCATCATCTCTCTTTCCCCATCCAATACAGAAATAGTATTTGCCATTGGCGCCGGCTCATTGGTCGTGGGCAATACAGAATATTGCGATTACCCCACTGAAGCGGTTTCAATAACAAAAGTGGGCGGATATTCCGCGGATTCCATGAGTATTGAAACCATCGTCTCACTGAAACCCGATCTGGTATTGGCAGAAGGCTCCAGCCAAGCGATCGTGATCGAGGCATTGGAAAATGCCAATATCACTGTAGTAGCCATTGACGCAAAATCTTTTGAGGACATTTATGACAATATATTGCTGGTCGGGAAAATCACCAATAATGATACCAAAGCTGTTGCCCTCGTTGAAGAAATGAAAACACGGGTGAGCGCAGTAACAGAAAAAATTGCCGGTGTTCCTGAAGAAGAGCAACCCACTGTCTTTTGGGAAGTTTGGGACGAGCCATTGATGACCGCTGGTCCTAATACGTTCATCGGGCAGATGATTCAACTTGCCGGCGGTATCAATATTTTTGCTGACCTGACCGAAGATTGGCCATCTGTCAGTGCTGAAGAGGTCGTTCAGAAAAATCCAGCTGTCATCATGGGTCCTGACTCACATGGTGACAAGTTAATTGCCGAACAATTAGCTGCCCGTCCCGGGTGGGATCAAATTGATGCGGTTAAAAATAATCGCATCTACTTGATCGACGGTAATACCTCTTCTCGTCCCGGACCGCGTGTTGTTGACGCATTGGAGTCAATCGCAGAAGCACTTTACCCAGATCTCTTCAAGTAATTTCGATAAAACGGTCTTGCCGCAGAGTCATTGGACCAAAATTTTTTGACTCTGCGGTTAACCCACAGCACAAGGGTACAATACGATGAGCCATCGCCACTACACGATATGTCTGTTGATCCTGACGGGTATCCTTCTCGGCACTCTCATAATCAGTTTGGGTGTGGGAGCTGTATATATACCCCCGGATCGTGTTTTGAAAGTTCTCTTGAACTCGAGCCAGGGAAAAGCAGATACCACTGATATAGCCATAATACGAGACCTGCGCCTGGCACGTGTTCTACTTGCAACATTGGTGGGCGCTGCATTGGCAACAGCGGGGGCAGCTTTTCAAGCATTGTTCCGAAACCCGCTTGCCGATCCATATATCATCGGGGCATCCAGTGGGGCTTCATTAGGCGCGACCTTGGCAATAACTTTGGGGTTGACATGGAGTTTTGCCGGTTTTGGTCCAATTTCACTGGCAGCATTTCTGGGAGCACTGTTGGCTGTGTTTCTGGTCTATGTTATCGCCGGTAACAGTGGAAAATCGACTGTAATCGGTATGCTTTTAGCCGGCGCTGCCCTCAGCACTGTTCTTTCATCTGCAGTATCCATGTTGATGCTAATCAGTAAAGAGAGCATTCATGAAATATTTTCATGGCTCATGGGTGGGTTCAGCGGGCGAAGTTGGATCCAATTGTGGAGTTGTAGTCCTCATTTATTGATTGGAATGGTATTCCTGTGGTTTTTCTCGCGTCCATTAGATGCACTCTCATGTGGAGATGATACAGCCCAAACGATAGGGTTATCTCTATCTAAAGCTCGCGGAGGAATTATAGCAGCCGCCAGCTTGATCACGGCAGCCGCCGTGGCGGCGAGCGGTGTTATCGGTTTTGTAGGGCTGATCTCCCCGCATATCGCTCGCATGCTTTCCGGTGCTACTCACAAGCATCTCATCCCCACCAGTGCGTTGATCGGTGCAATCCTTACCCTGGTCGCCGACGATCTTGCACGAACCATTATGGCACCTTTGGAGATACCGGTTGGAATCATCACCTCACTGGTGGGTGGTATTTTCTTCCTATACTTGCTTAAAAAAAGTGAACACAAAACGCGAGGCAGAGCATGAGCAAGCTAGAATTAATCGACGTCACCTGTGCTTATAATGAAGATCCGGTCGTTAAAGATATCTGCTTGCAGACCCATCCCGGCGAGGTCTTAGCTTTAATTGGTCCAAATGGTGTTGGAAAAAGTACGCTTTTGCTGGCAATGGGGCGCTTACTGCGCCCACTGGATGGGAAAGTAATCCTTATCAATCGAGATCTATGGCAAACCTCTGCACGTGACACCGCCAGACAGTTAGCGTTTGCAACCCAATCAAATGATATGTCCTGGGCTGCCACTGTGGAACAGGTCGTTGCTTTGGGGCGCGCGCCCCATCGCGGTTGGTTCATGCCATTAACAGCGCACGATCAGCAAATAGTTCAAAAAGCGATTCATCTAGTGGGATTGGACCATCTAAGCAGTAGAATTTCAACCGAGCTTTCAGGTGGTGAACAGCAGCGTATGGTACTGGCTCGTGTTCTTGCCCAAGAACCATCCATCCTTCTTTTAGATGAACCAACTTCGCACCTTGATCTGAAATATCAAACCGATATCTTGGATCTGATCCGCAAACTGGCACATGAAGAAGGGTTGACAGTGGTTGTCAGTTTGCATGACCTGAATCTCGCTGCTAGCTATTCCGATCGTGTAGCACTATTAAAGAATGGAGAACTTGCTATTGCAGGTACTCCTGCACAGGTGTTGACCGCTGACCGGCTTTCACAAGTCTACGGTGTCCCAATCATGGTAATAAAACACCCACTCAGGGATATTCCTTTCATTCTGCCCAATACCGGTCCACCGGAGGAATCTTATTATGATGAAACATGATCCCGGTATCACCCGAAAGCAAAAAGGACTTGTCATCGTCAACACCGGTGATGGAAAAGGAAAAACAACTGCTGCCCTGGGGGTTATCTTGCGTGCCTGGGGACGCGGATTTCGGATCTGCGTGATCCAATTCATCAAACCGGAAGGTATCAACACCGGTGAATATATTGCCGCCAGCAAGTTAGCAATTGAATGGTATCGCTATGGCGATGGATTCACATGGGTATCAAAAAATGGAGATGAATCCATGAACCGCGCGCGCCAAGGTTGGCAATTAGCACAAGAAAAAATAGCCAGCGGAGCATACGATTTGGTCGTATTAGATGAGCTCACCTATCCGCTTCATCTGAATTGGATCGATACCGGCGAAATGGTGAACTGGCTCGCACTGAATAAACCTTCACACCTGCACTTGATCATCACGGGTAGAAACGCTCCCCGGGCACTGATCGCTTATGCAGACCTGGTAACAGAGATGAAAATAGTTAAACATCCCTTTAACCAGGGTGTTAAAGGGCAACCGGGAATCGAGTTTTGATGCGTTTGGTGATCGGTGGTGTTCATAGTCATGTTGGAAAAACAACCATTGTTGCGGGGTTGATCGCTGTGTTACGTCAGCGCGGGCTGACCGTTCAACCATTCAAGGTCGGTCCCGATTACATCGATCCTTCCTATCACACGCTGGCAGCACGCCGACCCTGCATCAATATGGACACATGGATAACACCCTCTGAAGCTGTAGCGGGGCTCTTTCAGCATTACGCTCAAACCACAGATTTTTCGATCATCGAAGGCGTGATGGGCTTATTTGATGGGCAGAATTACCAGGACGATACCGCCAGCACAGCACAGATCGCGAAACTGACCCGATCCCCGGTTATTCTTATCATCGCTGCGAACGCAGCCGCCCGCAGCGCCGCCGCCATTGCCCTCGGATTTCAACAATTTGATCCCGAACTGTCTTTAGCCGGGTTCATCGTCAATTACGTCGCCGGACAAGCCCACAGCCGGGGCGTTGCTACTGCCATAGAACAGGCCACCGGGCTGCCTGTTCTGGGCTGCCTGCCCCGCAACCCCGCACTGAGTATTCCGGAGCGTCATCTTGGATTGATACCTGCTGCGGAGACTGGTGATTGGCAGCGCTTTATCACCTCCGCAGCCGAGCATATTTCCAGGTGTTTAGATGTTGATCGTCTATTGGAAATTGCACGAAATGCTCCCCCCTTTTTTTCCAAATCCCCATATCCGGTATCTATCAACCGCGATCGATCACATCGACCAAAATTTCATCCTGTGATCGCCGTCGCCAAGGATGAAGCCTTCAATTTCAATTATCAGGAAAATATCGATTTGCTTCGCACCGTTGGAGCTGAGATCGCATACTTTAGCCCCCTCCACGACTCCGGTCTGCCCCATGGAACATCGGGGATCATCCTGAGCGGAGGATTCCCGGAGCTTTATGCCGGAGAAATTTCCGCCAATCATGCCATGCGCCAGGCGCTCCAATGCGCCATGACAAGCAATCTGCCTATCTATGCCGAATGTGGTGGATTGATGGCGCTCACGCAATCTATTACTGATTTCCAGGGAAAAGAACATCCCATGTTTGGATTACTTCCCGGACATACAGTGATGACAAGCCATCTCCACTTGGGTTATCGACAAGCACGGGCAGTGAGTGATTCGTGGTTATTCCGTCAGGGGGAGACCATACGCGGGCACGAATTCCACTATTCCATTTGGAAAGGGCGTCCAAACAATTTACCTTACGCCTTTCGCTTATTCTCACCCAATGAAAAAGATACTTCAACCCTCGAGGGGGTTTGTACGGGTACGGTATGGGCATCGTATATCCATTTATCCTTTTGGGCAAAACCTGAACTTGCAGCACGTTTTGTAGATTTTTGTTATGAGAGTAAGAAATGAGCATTAGCATTCCAGGGTATGTATCGAACCGTAACAAAAGCGCAGCTTGCACTTTCACCATTGCCCATCCAACCGCTCATGTTATCGAAATTGATGAAAGGGAACTCTCCTGACATGTCCGCAAAAAGCCTCATGGTGCTGGGAAGTATGTCGTCGGTCGGAAAGAGTTTGCTCGTGAGTGGGCTTTGCCGTTTATATGGCAGAAAGGGCTGGAAAGTAGCCCCCTTTAAAGCGCAAAATATGAGCAACAATGCAGCGATCTGTTCAGGGGGAGAGATCGGTCGCGCGCAGGCATCTCAGGCATATGCGTGTGGTATAGAACCGACCATAGATATGAATCCGGTATTGTTAAAACCAGAGGCGGATTCACGCAGTCAGGTTATCGTTCATGGACAGTTATGGGATGCATGCTCCGCAAAGGACTATTACGCGCGACGGAATGCTATGTGGCAAGCTATTACGGAAAGTTATAAGAATTTAAGGAAGCAGTACGATCTGATCGTCATCGAAGGCGCAGGCAGCGCTGCCGAAATCAACCTCCGGTCGCAGGATATTGCCAACCTGGCAGTTGCTCATCACGCGCAGGCGCCCTGTTTGTTGGTGGGGGATATCGACCGGGGCGGGATCTTTGCCCAATTGCTGGGAACGCTGTGGCTTTTAGACGATGATGATCGAAAAATGATCAGTGGGTTGGTCGTGAACAAGTTCCGCGGAGATATGAGCCTGTTTACCAATGGCGTTACGGCTCTTGAAAATCGCGGGGGAATCCCTGTATTGGGTGTAGTGCCCTATATTCACAATCACGGGTTGGCAGAAGAAGATGCCGCGACCATCAAACAAAGTTACGCATCGGGTTCGGATAAAGCGGATATCGTGGTGATCCACCTCCCGCACATCAGCAATTTCGATGATTTCGATCCTCTCCTTGTGGAACCCAACCTGCAGATCCGCTACGCGAATCGTTTAGAGCAGCTTGGAAAGCCCACCGCCATCATTCTCCCCGGCACAAAAAACACCATCTCCGATTTAAAGTGGCTGAACGAATCTGGTCTGGCAGATCGCATCCGCTCCCTGCGGCGGCAAGGGAGCGGCATTGTCGGTTTATGCGGAGGTTTTCAAATGTTAGGAGAGACAATTTCCAATGAGAACGAAGTGGAGTCAACGGTTAAAAACGCGCCCGGTCTGGGTCTGCTGCCTGGAAAAACTCATTTTGAGTCGGTGAAAACCATTACGCGAAGTCAGGCACACATCATAGCAGCAGGGGGATTCATGAAGAAATTACAGGGGCAGCTGATCCAGGGCTACGAAATTCACATGGGGCAGACAAGCAGCCCTCACCCATTTTGTGAAATTTTCCGGAGGGAAGGGCAGCCCGTCGAGTCGCTTGACGGTACCTGCTCTGCAGATGGGAAAATCTGGGGTACCTATCTGCACGGTATCTTCGATAATGATCCCCTGCGCATGGCATGGCTTGCAAGCCTGGGAATCCAAGCTTCAAACACGCCTTTTATCGAACAACGCAACAAAACATACGATTTGTTAGCCGATGCCCTGGAAGCATCTCTGGATTTGAAAACCCTGGACCGGATTATTACAGAGGGTATTTAGAAATGCACAGCGCATTGATCGGATTGGCGGTGGCTTTTCTCATTGATCTTCTGTTTGGTGATCCCCCCAACCGGTTCCACCCGGTTGTCGCTATGGGTAATGTGATCCGCTACGCACAAAAGAAATTCAACACCGGTTCGAAAAACAAACGCTTCCTGTCAGGGCTAGGGACGGTTGTGATTGGCGGGGTGCTTTTTTCTCTGCCCTGGTTGGTGCTCGTCCCTTTGATCAACAGATTACCGGTCTGGGCAGCGGGTCTCGTGGTAGGGTGCTTCCTCAAACCGGTTTTCTCTTTCCGCAACCTGATCAGAGCCGGAAAAGAGATCCAGCGGTGTTTGAAAGCCGATGACCTCGCAGCAGCCCGCCACCTGGTCGGCTGGCATCTTGTCAGCCGCGATACCAGCCAGCTATCCAAAAATCAGGTCGCGTCAGCAGCGATTGAATCTCTCGCAGAAAATATAACCGACAGCTTCCTTGCTCCTTTGATCTTCTTTTCAATCGCTGGACTACCAGCAGCCTGGTTCTACCGTTTTGTAAATACAGCCGATGCAATGATCGCCTATCACACTCCGGAGTTGGAGTATTTCGGAAAAACCGCTGCCATACTCGACGATATACTCAACGGGCTGCCCGCCAGGTTAGCCGGAATTATTTTGGTTATTTCCGCCGGCTTTTTGCGGTTGAATATGAAGTGTGCCTGGCACACCATGACGACTCAAAATCGGCGAACCAGCAGTCCAAATGCCGGCTGGACGATGACAGCAGCCGCCGGTGCGCTTGAAGTTGTGCTCGAAAAGCCCGGAAATTACCGCTTGGAAGGTGGCACTCAACTGCCGGACGAAGAAAGCATTGGTCATGGTATACGACTGGTAAGGCTTGGCTTGGTATGGTGTTTGTTCATTTGCGGAGGAGTTTTAGTTGTTGTCCAATCTATCGCATGAAGAACACGGTGGACTTGATCCATTGGATCTGAAAAGAAGGGGATTGAAACCCGATTCTATGCTCGATTTTTCGGTCAATAGCAACCCTTTCGATCCTTCACCATATATAGCCAAAGTCTTGCGGTGCGTTGACATATCCGGATACCCTGACAACCATTGCAGTGTGCCGGCAGACAAGCTGGTTGGGTTGAACAACGTCAGTGAAAATCAAGGATTGATCGGAAATGGCAGAGAAGGAGAACCGCAAATTGATCTGCATCATGAGAAATATCAGGAGCGAATTATCTTCATATAGAAATGATGTCTGTATAAACTTGACCAGAAAGGGCTCTATGTATAATGCTACTTCCATCCATCCCAACTTATGATAAGCAAAGTGCGGGAAAAGCACGTATTCGCCAACAACAGTTGACAAAGCCGCTCGGTTCACTGGGGATGCTTGAAACACTTTCCATCCAGATAGCAGGAATCTCCGGAAACGAACATCCTCATTTTTGTCATAAAGAAGTGATCATCATGGCGGCTGATCACGGTGTGGCACAGCAAGGGGTTAGTGCCTATCCCCCGGACGTAACAGCCCAGATGGTGTTGAATTTCCTGGCTGGTGGCGCCGCGGTCACGGTCTTAGCCCGGCAAGCCAATGCCGCAGTTTCGATTGTGGATATTGGAGTTAACCATGATTTTAAGAATGTTCCCGGCTTACTCCATCGAAAGATCGCACCGGGAACCCGCAACATACTGCATGAATCTGCCATGACTCGCACCCAGGCAGAAGAAGCCATCCAAGTAGGAATGGATATCGTCAATCAACGCGTCAAGCAAGGGATGGATCTGGTAGCCATCGGTGAAATGGGGATCGGCAATACCACCCCCTCATCGGCAATTACCGCTGTTTATACGAATCTCCCTATAGAAAAAGTGACGGGACGGGGAACAGGGTTAGATGATTCGGAACTGAGCCTTAAAATTAAATTGATAAATGAAGTGCTCGCTTTCCACCATCCCGACCCGCGAGATCCTCTGGAGGTATTATCAAAGATCGGTGGTTTAGAAATTGCCGGGTTGGCGGGTGTGATCATCGGGGCGGCATCTCATAGAATTCCGGTGGTGTTGGATGGTTTTATTGCAGGAGCAGCCGCTCTGATCGCAACAGCAATGCTGCCCACGGTAAAGCCTTTCATGATAGCCTCCCACCAATCCCAAGAGACCGGACACGCTGCCATCCTGCAGAAACTGGGCTTGAAACCGCTTCTGAACCTGGAAATGCGCCTGGGAGAAGGAAGCGGGGCAGTACTAGCCCTCAATCTTATTGAAGCAGCCACAAGAATTTTAAACGAAATGGCGACATTCAAAGAAGCCGGAATAAGTGAAAAAATATGAAATATTTCACATTGGCAATCTCATTCCTGACCATTTTCCCTGCAAAAGGAAAAGGGCATATCCTCCCTGGTGATCTGGGCAGATCTTCAGCCTGGTTTCCATTTATTGGGGTCATTCTGGGCAGTTTGATTGCTGGCGTTTCTTATGTTGCTTCCCTCATCTTCCCTCCTCTCGTGGCAACCGGGATGACCGTCGCAGTCTGGATCGGAATGACCGGCGGGCTGCACCTGGATGGTCTGGCTGATTGTTGCGATGGGATGTTCCACGCTTCCGATCCGGGACGCAGGCTTGAGATAATGAAAGATCCACAGCTTGGATCTTTCGGGGTGATCGGACTCATCTGCTCCATCTTATTCAAATTTATCTGTATCTACAGCCTTCCCGCCGCTACCGTCTGGATCGCGATTCCACTGGCAACGTCAACGGCAAGATGGTTGTTGATATGGGCAGGCAAACAAAAAATGTCGCGCCCCACGGGCATGGGGGCAGATTTCTCAAGCGGCATCACGCTACGGTTCGTAGTTCCTGCACTGGTGACGATCACTGCCGTGACGATTCTTGCGGGGTGGCAGGGAATTCTCATCGTGCTGTTCGCGCACCTCATAACCTGCTTGATCTTTTCTGTGGCGAAAAAACAACTGGGAGGATTGACAGGGGATGTGCTTGGGTTGATTGTTGAGATTTCTGAGATCATCGTTTTATTAGGGTTTTGCGTCAACGGGTAGGAAAAGATGAAGAGATTCCCTTTCCGCATAGGAACCACATCGTATATCATCCCTGAAGATATTTTGCCGAATGTGGTCTTTCTTGCCGATCTAGTGGATGATATCGAACTCGTTCTGTTTGAAGTTGACAACGGTCCCAACAACTTACCTGATAAGAAGGTAATTGCTGAGTTAGTTAAAATTGCGCGGCAGCACCAGCTCAGCTATACGGTTCACCTCCCTTTGGATCTGCGTCTGGCTGGAGAAAACAATGAACAGCACGTCTCATTGATCAAAGCCAACAAAGTGATTGGCTGTACGCGAGAACTGAATCCGCATGCCTACATATTACACCTCGACGGCAGAGATATTCTTCATCAAAATGACCCGGTAGCCCTCACACAATGGAACCGTCAGGCATTGCTCGCGCTGCAACAAGTCTCACAATGGGTGCCAAACAGCCGGGTTCTTGCGGTCGAAAACCTCGAGCATTACCCGGCAGAGCTTTGGGATGAAGTGATAAAACAAGCTTCGGTTAGCCGGTGCGTGGATATCGGGCACTTTTGGGTGGATGGGCTCGATCCCATCGCTTTTCTTGAAGATCGCATTCAAGAAACGAGAGTAATACACATTCATGGAATTGCAGAAAGAGACCACCAATCTCTTGCCAACACGCCCGCTGAAGAATTGGAACGGGTTATTGAGTTTATCGTTGGGTCAAATTACCGGGGTGTGATGACAATGGAAATTTTCAACGAAAATGACTTTTTCTCATCCATGGAAGTGATAAAGAAGGTGTGGAAAAAGATAGTTCAGGAGGATCGATGGGACAACAGTTAACTTTGATCGTTGGTGGCGTGCGCAGTGGAAAATCTGACTATGCACAGATGTTAATACAGGAAGACAAGCAACCCGCTTTGTTTGTGGCGACTGCTACTGCCGGCGATGAGGAAATGGCAAACAGAATCGCCGCCCATCGTGCAAATCGCCCTGCAAATTGGCAAACGCTGGAAGCTTCGCTCAAAATCGGGCAAGCAATTCAAAAGACGCCGCCACTCCCGTGGGTACTTGTTGATTGCCTCACATTACTGGTAAGCAATATTTTAATGACCTGTTCCGAACCGCTCGATGAACATAGGTTTCATAATATAGTTGAACAGGAAATCGATGAGTTGATTGCCAGTTATAAAAAGCATACCGGTAAGTGGGTGATCGTATCCAATGAGGTGGGTCTTGGTTTGGTCCCGGCGTATCCACTTGGCAGATATTATCGCGATGCCTTAGGACGAGCCAATCAGAAAATCGCAAAAAATGCCGATAGGGTAATCCTCATGGTGGCAGGAATTCCAATGACTGTTAAATAGATTGATGAACGGGCAAACCTTATTTTTTAGCCAGATCAATCAAAAGATTCATTCTTGAACCAGCTTGAGCAGCCGTTTTTCGATTTAAGATGCATTGCAGAATAGGAGATGAACGATTGCATCATACCCGGCCATTTTTCTTTTTCAGAAGGGATCAGTGAACTAGCATTGATAATGTTTACGGCATCAAATTCAATTGGACATTCTTTTCTTCAAAATCTCCATAACAAACCCAATCGCCCCATCACGAGATTCTGCAGGGGAAGTATTCTGTTGAGACAACAACTTATGGGATTGATCATCGAACAGACATATCTGATTCAGCACCGTGGGGGTATGCCGGCAGAACACTACTGAACCAATCTCCTATAAAATGGTTGACAAACTCTGATGAAATCTCTATAATCTTATTAATTTGTTTAGCCAAGCAACAAACAAAAGGGAACGATAAGGGAAATTATGTTTCTGTTGGCTGTTTTGCGGATGTTTATTTGAAGAAAACAACAAGCTCAGTTGAATATAGACAGGATCACATGAAAAACACTGCTGATCAAAACTTGATGCGCAGAATGAATAACAAAACTGTCATCGACCTGTTAAGGAAAGAAGCACCTCTTTCCAGGGCAAATCTTTCCACATTGACCGGTTTGAATCGTTCTACTGTATCTTCAATCATCGATGACCTTATCAACGAAGGCTGGGTCACAGAAACCACCTATCAATCAGATAAAGTTGGTCGACCGGGTTTACTGCTTGAGATCAATCCGAGCGGGGGGTTTGCAATCGGAGTGGAAATCGGGGTTGATTTCATTCTTGCAATCTGCGTTGACTTCTCGGCAAAGATCACCTGGCATAAGCGCATTGAAACCGACCCCGACGAAGGCAAGACTGAAATTCTGGGGAAAGCCTTCAAATTGACCGCTGAAGCGATCGAAGCCGGGAAAACGAATTATAGCAGACCGCTTGGCATTGGCATCGCCATCCCCGGTCTGGTGGATGTGCACGAAGGCGTGTTAAAAAATGCGCCCAATCTTCACTGGTATGATGTGCCATTGAGGTTGATCTGGACCCAGCAGTTTAATATCCCGGTGTATGTGGAAAATGAAGCCAACGCGGCCGCCTTAGGAGAGTTCCATTATGGTGCTGCCAGGGGTATCAACAACCTTATTTACATTGCGGCCGGCTATGGTTTGGGTTCCGGAATCATCATCGATGGGAACCTTTTAAGGGGCAACAAGGGTTATGCAGCCGAAGTTGGTCACATGACCTGCGATCCTGATGGCGAAATGTGCAACTGTGGAAAAAGGGGCTGCTACGAAACATTGATTGGACCACGCGCGGTCGTCAAGCGTGTCAAGAAGATCATTGCCGATGAGGGGGGTGATAGCACATTCTTGCATACAACAAAAAATGGGCAGGCGGTTTTTGGTTATGATGCGGTCGTGGATGCGGCAAAGCATGCTGACCAAGTCGCCCTGACCGCTCTTGAAAATGTCGGAAAAAGTTTGGGGGTCGTGGTATCCAATTTGGTAAATGTCTTCAATCCCAAGATGGTCATTCTGGGTGGGGCACTGAACTATGCCAAAGATTATATCCAACCGGTTGTAAAAGAAGTGGTCAAAGCCAATGCATTGGAATTATGCCAGCAAGATCTGGAAATTACCAATTCTCAGCTTGACCCATATTCAAGTGTAATGGGCACCATTTCGATGATTTTGGAAAAAAATTTCTCCGATCTGGAATGGCTGAGAAAATTCAATTATTGATAACAGACAGAAATAGGAAGGGAGCAAAATGAACACAAAATTTGAACCGAAGCCAGAGCATAAATTCACGTTCGGTCTTTGGACCGTTGGCAACAAGGGAAATGATCCTTTTGGCGATGATGTACGCAAGCCCCAATCTCCTGTTGACCTGGTTTACTTGCTGGCAGAAGTGGGCGCTTATGGGGTGAATTTCCATGACAACGACTTGATCCCCATCGATGCCTCCCCTAGCGCAGCAGAGACGATCAAAAAGGACTTCAAAAAAGCCTTGCAAGATACCGGCTTGGTCGTTCCCATGGCTACCACCAATCTCTTTTATGACCCTATTTTTCGAGACGGTGCTTTCACATCCAATAACGCCCATGTGCGCAATTTTGCGCTCCAGAAAACCATGAGATCGATGGATCTGGGAGTTGAGATGGGAGCGGAAGTTTTTGTATTCTGGGGTGGCAGAGAAGGGACGGAAACGGACGCTGCCAAAGACCCGGTGGAAAGCATAAAACGCATGCGCGCAGCGATGAATTTCCTGTGCGAGTATGCTCTCGATCAGGGTTATAAATTGAAATTTGCCCTGGAAGCAAAACCGAATGAACCCAGAGGGGATCTATATAATGCCACCACCGGACACATGCTGGGGTTCATTGCCACACTCGATCATCCGGAAATGGTGGGGGTCAATCCCGAAGTGGCACATGAGCACATGGCGGGGCTCAATTTCTCGCATGGCGTTGCCCAAGCCATTGATGCCGGAAAGCTGTTCCATATTGATCTCAATGACCAAGATTTCGGGCGCTACGATCAGGATTTTCGATTCGGGGCAGTAAATCTTAAGCGCGCGTTTTTCCTTGTCAAGCTTCTCGAAGATCATAGCTATACCGGCAGCCGTCACTTTGATGCGCACGCCTATAGAACCGAAGATGATGAGGGGGTAAAAGATTTTGCGCGTGGTTGTATGCGTACCTACCTCATATTGAAAGACAAAGTTGATCGCTTCAATAATGACCCTGAGATCCAGAAACTTTTAGGCGAATTAAAAAGAATGGACCATGAACTTCCAGAGTTCAAGGGACCTTATTCTCAGGAGAAGATGAAAGCCATCAAAGCACATCCTTTCGATCGGAAAGCCATCAGTGAAAAAGGATTAAGGTATGAATTGCTTGATCAATTAACCAATGAGGTGATTCTGGGTGTTCGTTAGGGGATAAAGAATCCATGCAAGAAAAAGAATTCCTTGGTCTCGATTGTGTTGAAATTAGGATGGGGAAAATTGATTTGATAATTTCTGAATCAATCGGACCAAGGATTCTTTCATTAAGAATGAATGGGGGTAATAACATTTTTGCAGAACTACCGGATCAATTTTTGGAATATCCGGGAGAGGGTAATTATTATCTTTATGGAGGGCACCGCTTATGGATCGGACCGGAAGTTCCCTCCCTCACCTACCTTCCTGACTCCCATCCCATCAAAATTGAACAAAGATCAGGGTCAATAGACCTTATTCAGGAAGTTGACCCAGCCAGCGGTATCCAGAAAACTATCAAAGTAAGCTTGACGGAATTTAACAATATCGTCATTATCGATCATCAGCTAAAAAATATGAATGATCGCCCATGCAAGTGTGCCCCCTGGGCTATCACCCAGTTAAAATTGGGCGGTACGGCAATCCTTCCACAACAAATTTTCAAGCATGAAAATGATGCATTGCAACCCGATCGCTCGGTCATTCTTTGGCCATACGCCGATATCCATGATGCAAGGCTCGATTGGTCAAACCGCTTCATCATCGTCCATGCCAGCCCTGTCGATCGGGCATTGAAAATTGGTATTGCAAATTCCCAGCAATGGATCGCCTACTCCATTGACAATCTGCTGTTCATCAAATACGCAAATTCGTATGCAACCCGTGAATTAATCGACTATGGTGCCACCAGCCAGTGTTATTGCAATTCCAGATTTATTGAATTGGAAACCCTGGGACCCCTGAAAAATATCGAACCGCATGGGGATATCGTGCATCGTGAAGTGTGGAGGGTGGTTGAAAAACCATTCAAAGAATTCTCCTCAGACGCCATGCTGGATTTTATCATGCACGATGAGATGGCTGATATTTGCCGCATGCTGCTTAGATAAGGATTCACCTATGGACATTTATTTAGGAATTGACACTTCCACCACTTCCACCAAAACCATCGCCATTGACCAAAATGGGAAAATTCTTGCTGTTTCATCCTCAGGATACTCCTTCGAAACACCTTTTCCCTTATGGAGCGAACAAGACCCGCACCTGTGGTGGCAGGCAACAAAGGTCAGTATGTGTGAATGTGTAATGAAAGCGGGTATTGAGCCCTCTCAGGTTAAAGGTATTGGTCTGACCGGGCAAATGCACGGGCTGGTGATTTTGGATGAAAAGGGGGAAATTCTAAGACCATCAATCTTGTGGAACGACCAGCGCACCCAAAAACAGTGCGATGAAATCCGCGAACTGATTGGGAGGAAAGAATTCATCCGCATCACCGGCAATGATGCCCTCACGGGTTTCACCGCCCCGAAGATCCTGTGGGTTAAAGAAGAGGAACCCGCCATATTCAAGAAGATCAAACACATTCTTCTCCCCAAAGACTATATCCGCCTTAAACTTACCGGAGAATATGCCATAGACCGGGCCGGCGGATCGGGAACGGTGCTTTTCAATTTGGCAGACAGAGATTGGTCTTCCAATTTGATCAAAACGCTGGGGTTGAATGCAGAATGGTTCCCGCCAACCTTCGAAGGCACTCACATCACCGGGACATTGACAAAACAAGCGGCTGAGGAAGTTGGGCTGATCGAAGGCATTCCTGTTTTTGGCGGCGGTGGCGATCAGGCAGCTTCTGCTGTGGGAACCGGTGCCGTCAAAGAAGGAATTGTATCCCTCAGTTTGGGGACATCCGGGGTTATCTTCGCCTCGGTAGATTCGCCCTTCATCGAACCGGAAGGAAGGCTGCATGCCTTTTGTCATGCGGTTCCCGCTAAATGGCACCTCATGGGGGTGATGCTTTCCGCCGCCGGCAGTCTCAGGTGGTATAAAGACACATTCAGGGATCAATCAAACTTTGATGATCTGCTTACCGGAACAAAAGGGATCATGCCGGGCAGTGATGGGTTGATTTTCTTACCCTATCTCACGGGTGAGCGAACGCCCTACCCCGATCCGTTGGCGCGGGGTGGTTTTATTGGCATCACGGTGCGGCATACCATCCAGCATTTCACCCGAGCTGTGCTGGAGGGGGTTGCCTTTGGATTGCGCGATAGTTATGAATTGATGAAAGAAGCGGGTCTGAAAAATATGGAACAGATCCGCATTACCGGCGGGGGTGCCAAAAGCCTCATCTGGCGTCAGATCATCGCCGATATTTTCAACACGGAGATAGTTTCGATCAATTCCGAAGAAGGTGCCGCTTTTGGAGCAGCGCTGCTGGCTGCCACAGGAGCGGGATCATTCGCATCCGTGGAACAAGCCTGCTCCAGCACCATTTCGATAACAGACCGGGTAATACCTGGTCAGGATGTGGAAAGATACAACAAAATTTATGCAGAATATCGTTTGCTTTATCCCGCTCTAAAGGATACTTTCCATAGAATGCCGGATATCATTTCATAAGAGCCGATGCCGAGGTGAATTAGATATCACAGACATTTTATCCGTCTAAATTAACGTACATTAAACTGGAAATGCGCTCATCATCTTTGGCGTTCTTGTAAAAATGAACTCCCTGCACCAGGGAAGAAGCGCAGTTGCCAATCCCAATAATAGCAGCCCGCACTTTGTGATCTTTACTCATAGAATTTGCTCCTTTGAAGGAAATAATAGGATGGTAATACTATCACCAGTGATTTTTGACTTGGGAGATATGTAGTAATTTCCGCGAGGAATTTGGATAACGGGTATTGTCCTATTGAAAGATTAAATGCTTTAGCTTATAGCCGGCACATAATAACGGTATTTGCTTCCAATATAGTAACAAAGGTTGTGTTCAAAAAAACTATAATCTGAATTATGACTAACCCGTACATGTTTCAAAACAGGTTCTGAGCTTGAAATTCCAAGTTTTTTTGCAACCAATTCAGAAGGAAGCATTGCTTCCAAATATTCTTTAGCTGAGGTAAGGAAAATCCCTAAATTAGCAATGTAATCATAAAAAGATCCGTAATAATCTTTCGGGTCGGTTGAGAATTTTTCACTGTATGGGAAAGAATTCACCGAATAAGCTATAACTTCACTATCATTGACAGCCCTAACCCTTTTTAATTGTAAGATCTTGTCCCCTTGTTTTATATTCAATAATCCAGCCATTACAGGATCTGCCAGAATTGATTCCAATTCTGCACTGACCGTAATTGCATTCATCCCCCTTTCCCGCATTTCGTTTGTAAAACTCTTTACGGTTGAGAAATTTTCTTCAGCGCTTTCCTGAAGATCCTTTACAAAAGTCCCTTTCCCGCTTATCTTATAAAGATAACCTTCATTCTCTAGATCAGACAAAGCTCTACGAATGGTTATTCTGCTGGCGTTGTAAACCTTACAAAACTCATTTTCAGAGAGAGTTTTATCTCCCGGTTTCCATTCTCCCAGCAATATCCGATATTTTATATCTTCCTCAACTTCACGATATTTTGGCAGCTTTTTCCCATTTTCTTTAGCGTGATAAACATTTTGATTGTCCATACAATTCGTTAATTAATCTCCCTTTGAGATATTTACTCCAATAAGGCTGCCAATATCTCTTCTTTTGACGTGGACGTAAACAGCTTATTTTTTATTGTATCATCAAGTAATTTCTTAGCTACGGAAGATAAAATCATAAGATGTTGATTATTAACATTGTCCGCCGGAACAGCGATCCCCAGGATATATTTCGCCTGATCATCCTCATTCCAATCAACCGGTTCTTTAAGTCTGATATATAACAGGGAAGCAATTTTAACCCCATCTGTGATTGCATGTGGAATTACAATCATATCGCCGACGAAAGTGGAGACAATATCTTCTCTCTCGAAAACATCGTGGATGTACCGGTCACGATCATTAAGTCGTGAATTTTCTTCAAGTAGGTCTGCCAATTTTTCAATCACTGCTTCTTTCGAGTTCAAATGAACATCCAGCAATATTAACAAACTGCTTATTAATTCCATTTTGCCTTCTATCACCCATCTTTAATAATTTTGTTTATAATACCTATTGAAGGATGGCTCCCGATTTCTATTTATAATCACTTTCCACATTTCGGGAGCCATTTCTCATTACCTCAACAAGATAGGTTTCTTATTGATAAAGTCGTTTTTATTCTAGCTTTCGACTACTTCCTCTTCAACATGATTTTTCAACAATGCACCCATCATGAAAGTCGAGACAAGTGTACCGATAATGAAGCAAAGCAAATACAAAAGAATATTACTTGTCAGAGGTAGAGTAAAAATACCTCCAATGGGAGCTGAAAGGGTCAATTTGAACAAACCAGCCAGGCCACCCGCAACCGCCGCACCAGTCATGATAGAAGGAATAACTTCTTTGGGATGTTCAATTGCAAATGGAATAGCACCTTCTGCAATAAAGCTCATACCCATGATCAAAGCAGCTTTACCAGAATCTTTCAGATGTTCAGAGAATTTTTTCGGGAAAAGAATTGTTGCCAAGGCACAGCTGGTGCTGATGGTCATACCAGCACAACCCACCGCACCCATTGGGATAGAGGCTACGGCTGTACCTGCTTCGCTCGTTAATGAAGCAACGCAAAACAGGTATGCTACTTTATTTACTGGTCCACCCATATCAAATGCAACCATTGCCCCAATAACCGCACCAAGAACGATTGCACTGCCTTCACTTAGGTTCTGAAGGAAATTGTTCATAACCAGCATAATTGGATTTACAACAAAATTAACACCGATCATTGCTAATCCCGTGAGCAATACTCCAAAAACCGGGAAAATAATCAGCGTTTTTGCGCCTTCGAATGATCGCGGCAGCCCTTTGGTGACCTGCTTCAGTAGCTTAATAATATAACCGGCAGCAAAACCACCAGCGATCGCACCAAGAAAACCCGAACCGCCATCCTTCGCCAGCAAACCAGCCACCATACCAGCCAGAAGACCCGGGCGATCTGCAATTGAAAATGCAATATATCCAGAAAGGATCGGCAGCATTAATCCCATCGCAAGAGCGCCAATGTTTAAAAGCCATGCGGAAACAGGGTTTGTCGCACCAAATGTAGCAGCACTTGCATTTTTCACGTCAAATAAGAATGCGAATGAGATAAGCACACCACCTGCAACGATGAAGGGTATGAAATGGGTCACACCAGTCATAAGGTCTTGATAAACAGTACTTCTTTTTTTCATGTTAATCTCCTTTAGGATTAATAAATTTCAACTTTTCCATCTTCGATAAGCTGAAAGCATTGTGCTGCTTTACGAATGGCATCCCCCGTTGAAATCATAAGAACGGGTTTACCACGGAAACGTTCCATCTCCACCTTCGTGTCAGCAGCAACAATCACTGCTACTGATTCATTAATTTCTTCTTTAGTTAATTTATTCATTGTCCCACCGGCACCATCCGTTTCGACCTTAACCTGGTATCCCATTTTTTTACCGGCTATCTCAAGGCTTTCAGCAGCGATGTAGGTGTGCGCAATACCAGCAGGGCATGATGCAACAGCTACAATCTTTTTCAATTCGTTTCTCCTTTCGTAAGCAGCATATTTTTAAACTCACCTTTATTTAATTCGGTCAGGGCTCGATCGTCCGTGGAGTTTTTTTCTTCCAATAAATTAACCTGATATTTGCATCCACAATCGAAACCCAATTCTATTTCACCTCCTTGTACATTTATTTCTTCACCATTGAAGAGTAGCAAAAGGTATCCATTTTCTTTTTCTGCTTTTCGTATTGTTCCATAACTGCCTTTGAAATCTCTTAGGGAAAGGAATTTATATTCACGCGGTAGATGATCTTCCAGGGGATTCATAGGGAAATATGCAATCGGATAGATCGTCTTATCAATACTCTGGTTCTGGTAATACATGTCATCCACAGCAAATTCAACATAATCTCGCATGATCTGATTTGCATCAAATTTTTGATAAAAACACATCCCTAGATCAAATTCATTTTCACCCAACATTTGATGTTCCGGTGCTTCGAATATTTTATTTGCCAAACCGCTTGGGCGCCCGGGACGTCTATTAAGATCAGGAAGCCCCACATATCCAACAGATCGGAATATCGTCAAGTTAATATCCGTGTAATTCTTACCTGTGAATTGGTATTCTTTCAAACTACGTGTGAAAACAGTTAGGGTGTATTCATCTCCCACTGCCGAAACATGGTTCAATAGAGGGCGTGTGCTGCAGGGTTCTTCAAAGAATCCTTTTTCTCGCCAATTTTCCATCTCCGGTGGCTCACATTCACGCTTCACATACCCAAATTGAGTTCCAGCAAATGAGTACGTATTATCAATTCCTGTTTCAACTCCCAATCTAACCCGGTGGTCTTTTGCCTGATTGTTTATAGAACCATGTATCCTGATGATCTTTGAAGAAGAATTTAGCTCGAAGATTATTTGGTATTTCAAAGGGGCATTCATTCGGCGTTCAGCTCTATCATCCAACGTTCCAGGGATAAAGACGGTTCCTTCTACAGTCATCGAGGCGTATTGTGGTGTTTGGATGCAGTGCACTTCTGCATCTGAAAAATTATTCAATATGATTAATTCTTTTCCTTTATCTGGGTAAGAATAATCATAACTATCTCCTTCATCTCCCCCATCTTCAAGATAAAAGATGTTTTCAAAATTCCTTCCGAGTTCCTTGTCATAGATATGTATACCTTCGGGAGAACATTTGATCTTGTACCAGGAATTACTTATCCCATATGCTCGATCTTCTACAGTCACGGGATTTTTCTTTTCTGCCTTGGTTTCTTTCACTTTCAGTGTTTTATAGGAGATCCCATTCATTATTCCAACATTGGCAATGATTTCCGTTTTATAGAACCATTTATCTTCGGTCATCAATGCTCTATCTTTTCGGATCACTCCACCATATATTTTTTCCTGTTTTGAAATCGAATATTCAACAGGTTTTTTCTCATTCAGCAAATCAAAAGTAGGTGATTTGGTGACAATGGTCATCTTCGCAACCAGAGCCCTTTTCCATGGGATGGTATTAAAAACAACCAGATCTGAAATTCCAGATTCAGCGCCCTGCAAAGATAATGCAACCAACCGCATCAAGTGGATCTTGGCTGCTTCAGCATAATTTAACGCCGCCAGTCCATTCTCCTTCATCCAGCGATTGGTTGCATCAATATGCGTGGCAGATGCATGGGTTTGACAGTTTACAAGGGTATACCAGGCTTTATCAATAATTCCCTGATCATAAGGTATCCCCAACGAATCAAGCATCGACATTAATGGCTGTGTTTCATAGGTTAATGATCTTTCAGCCCGGTCTAAAATCATTTTTATATCCGCCCTCGCAGAATTCATCCCTGAAAGATGAAGCCGGTGGTATTGCGGAGAGGTCAATTCCGCTTGAATTGTTTTAATATTTTTTCCATTTTTACGAACTCTGGCAAAATAATCATTCCAATTGGTATATCGAAATTCCCAGTCAGGCTTTATCCTTTTGTAATAAGAGATCAATTCCGGTATATTGAGCATGATGGGATTCTGATCAAATCCAAGCGGGAAAACAAATTCATTAGGCAGCGTTGATCGTTCAAGAAGCCTCTCGATTAATAGATCAACATCAATTTTGTTATAATCTTCTGCTTTTGATGTGAACAGCTTTTTCTCCATGAAAGCGTAAGTCCCGTACCCATAGCCTGACAGCATTGCATGGCAAAGCACCTTGCTTCCATCGTTTGATTCAAAATAGAATTCATTGCCAAGGTTATAAATATCACCCACACCGCGAGTGAACACAAATTCATGGATATCAAATTGCGTAAAGATCTTGGGAAATTCAATGGTTTGTCCGAACGGGTCAGCCAGATAAGCTATTTTCGAGGTTTTCCCCAAAGCATTGGCATGCTTCATTCCAAGACGCAAGTTATTAATAACCGATTCACCGCAACAAATAAACGGATCAAGCTGGGAGACAAAAGGACCAATAATAAGTTTTCCATCTGTCACCAACTGACTTATTTTCTCTTTATCTTCAGGATGGACATCAATATACTCATCAATTGCGGCTGTTTGACCGTCAAGAAAGAAATCTTCGATCTTCTTTTCATCAAATGCTCGCAGCATTTCTTTCATATTGTATGAAAAAACAACCATTGAGTCTTGAGACGTAAAATACCAAAATGGATCCCAGTGAGTATGATGAATACAATGAGCGATAATTTTGTCCGTCATAGTTATCCTTTTATTTTTTTCGAACAAATGCCTTATGTAAAACTAAGGGCTGCTTCCCTTGATTCTTTACCTCATAGTCTTTTATTGCCGCTGGAACTAGAACGACATCCAGGTATTTAGCAAGATAGTTATCTCCACGATCTTTCTTCGATCTAATTTCTGCTTTTTCACCATCCACAATCGTTAAAACACAAAAACCATTATCATTTTCCCCTTGATAGGTTCCGCCGGTATTCAAATTTATTTTATGAGTTTCAAAATACATTAGATCATGCCGACCAACAATATATTCTTTAAAATCTTGTTGTTCATCATATAAAACCGGGTCAATTGCCACATTTTCTTTAACCCAGTTTTCGTCTCGATCGAACACCAGCGCTTCTTCAGCAAGCTTGGAATGTATGGGGCGAGGTCTTCCATCCGAATCAATGCGACTATAGTCGTAGATTTTGTATGTATAAGCATTTATGGTAAGGGTTCCAAGCTCAAGCACAACCTGATTTCTCCCTGATCCATGAACTGTACCGGCAGGAATAAATACCTGAAGTCCCGGCTTTGATTTAAGCCCATTAATATATTTTTGATAGGGGACTAAATCGCCTGTCGATTCCGATTGCCTGCATAAATGCAGGAATTCCCGGCTATCCGTTCCCGCTTTAAATCCCAGATAGGTTCGCGCATTATGACCTGTTGTAACCACATAATATGCCTCACTCTGACCCCCATAATCCCCATGAATACGCCTTGCCATTTCATCATTCGGGTGGCATTGGATCGACATATTTCCATCGCTGTGCCATGTATCATCATAGTTAAACCGAATTGGGAAATAACCATTAAATCGAGAATACAACTCTTTCCCCACCAGTTTTTCTCCGACAGCATCCATTATGGTCAGGAAGGGAACATCAAGATAGTGAGAATCTATCTCGAATGCCACACTGGCTTCAGTTGGGATAAATTCAAATGCCCAGGAGACCTTTTCGACCACATCATCCGGTATATGACGCAGTTTTTTTATGAACTGTCCTCCCCATACTCCTTCAATATAAAGAGGTTTCGGGCGAATAGGCTGACTGCTTGTTCTTTCTAGTATTTGTTGAAAAGCCGTTTGATTTATATAGATGAAATGTTCTTTATAATTTTCAAGAATATAGTAATCAATCAATTTGTTTTTTACTGCATGACGCCTTATTTTAGTGATCAACTCAACATCTATAAAGTAAGCCCTACGCGTCATCACTTCAAAATCACATTCTTCTTCATTGCCGATATTGATATATCTGGAATTGTTGATCCTCAATCCAGTGTCTTTCGGAGTCATATCTATAAATACCTTTGCTTCAGCAACATCAGTAAATTTATTTATTAAGCTGCCATTACCAAAGAGAATTATTTTTTGATCACTGTTCGCACTTATTAAAAATTCATCTATTTTTGTTTTATCAAGAAAATCTTCGATTTCACCCGGATATAATTTTCCATAAATCAATCTCGGATCTGTTTCTCTATCTTCTGGCAAGCAATCCGCAATTAATGCATCAATTTCCTCTTTTGATCTAAAAAGTGACTTGACATCAATAATCCTATCTGCGGAAGCAAAAGCATAAATTGATCTCGCAAAAGATTCAATATCGGCTGTCATATACCCATCGACAATTAATAGTCCGTTTTTATATTGAGAGCAAATCAGTTTTACGATTTGTTCTTTACCCTCTACAATCGAATCATGTGCAAACTCTAAACCAGAGATTTTATTAATATTTTCTTTATCGTCAAAATTAACTGGATTAATGAAATAGCCCATTGGTTTCTTTTCTAAATATTTATAAGTTATTATAACAGCATAATAGCATAATATCATATCTGTGTCAATAATTTCATCCTACTCATATACAAAGCGAAAAGAATTCGATTCTTAATTACATTAATTAAAATTAAGTTTGGAAATGTCTTTTCATGAAGAGCATAGAGGGTGTGGAAAAAGTCATATTTTTCGGATTTTCCGTAGTTTTTCTTCTGTAAACCACCATATTTGGCTAAAAACCGAGTGGTTTTACAATTTTTAACATGTTTTTCAACAGTCTCAGCATAGAGGCTGTGGAAAAATGGAGGAAATTTGGAGAAAAGTGGAGAGAATGAAGATTTTTCAACGCAAAACCCTCTATCTGAATGGTATCTGGCAGATCACACCCTGACCGTTTTTATACTCTTTGCTTCTATTCGAGTCATTATCGATCACCAGGCACACTACACCCTAGGCAATAATAGGAGCAGGGTTTCTCAGATTGACTCCATATAACAGCTTG